>ENA-OSIY01001300-OSIY01001300.1-marine-metagenome-genome-assembly--contig:-NODE-1300-length-13486-cov-8.096577_pt1 | contig 13486 bp, 14 predicted proteins | sample MGYA00237884_ERZ534233 | MGnify/ENA primary metagenome ERZ534233 (study PRJEB26412, sample SAMN06343840) | marine metagenome | isolation source: estuarine water | place: USA: Columbia River Estuary... | reverse complement strand
TGTTTCTGTAGTTGTAGTTGCACCTCTTCCTGTAACTGCAGTTACAGGAAGAGGTGCAACTACAACTACAGAAACAACATATTATGGTGCTTTAAGAACTAGAAAATCTCAAACCGCTGGAAATTATGGTACTGCTGCTTTATGGGTAGAATCTTATGATAATACAACAACAGGTATTGCATTTCATATTAGTGGAGTAAAAGGAACATTTTTAGAAATGAGAACCAATTCTGTTCTTTATTGGGATGGTTATACAGTGTATCATAGTGGTAACCTTACTAACTTAAATCAACTTACAAACGGCCCTGGTTACATTACAGGTTATACAGAAACAGATACACTTGCTACTGTAACAGCACGTGGTGCATCTACGTCTACTGCAATTATATTTAGTAGTTCATTAGCAGTTGGTAATAGCTCACACTATGATTCTTCTCAATTTTCATTAGATGTTAACGGAGGATTGTTAGTAAAGAATGTAGGTAAGACAGCTCTTTTTCTTTTAATAAATTCTAACCCAGCTACTGGTGGTAACAATGCATTTGTTCAACACACAGTTGGTGGCACATTAAGTTCTTCTTTTGCTACTATACAAGGTTATTATGGAGCATCTATTACAGGTAGTACTGTTCTTAAATTAAATCCATTAGGCGGTGATGTTCTTATAGGAACTTTAATTGGAACTGGAACAAGAATGGTAGTGGCAGATGCAAATGGTGTAGTATCTACACAAGCTATACCTTCAGTGTCTAGTGTTGCTTGGACAAGTGTCACAGGTAGACCCACTGCATTAAGTCAGTTTACTAATGACTTGGGTAACTACGGTGGGTGGATTACAAGCTACACTGAAACAGATACATTAGGATCAGTCACTGCTCGTGGAGCAACTACTGCTACAGCATTAACATTAAGTAGTCAGGCAAATAACTATGGTGGTCATCACTATTTTATATCATATGATGCAGCTGGTAATCATTACCCTCACTATCAAAATGGAAGTTCAAATACTGGTGCTATTGTAAACACAAGAGTTTATACTGGTTCTGGAGCTTCTTGGAGATTATTTGTACTTAATGGTCAAACAGCGGCAATAAGTTGGGATGGTAATGTTATTTATCATGCTGGTAATATTCCAACATGGAATCAGAACACTACAGGTACTGCTGCAAATATTACTGCAACCACTAACTCAACATTAACAACCCTTTCATCATTATCCCTACCGTATAGTCAATTAAGCGGAACGGTACCAACTTGGAATCAAAGTACAACAGGTAATGCTGCAACGGTTACTAACGCAACATTCTATCGTCAGTTTACAGTAAGAGATGATAGAAGTGATGGTAGTGATTATAGTTTAGCAGCCAGAGCAACTGGATTATATGCAATTAATAGTACTGGAACTAATGGTCCAGGGTACGGTTATTTAAGTTTAATACATGTTGCTAATGGTAGTGATGTAGCGTTTCAAATAGCAGGAGGGTATAACTCGGATGCAATGTACTTTAGAGGAACATATGCTTTACAAAATGGTACAGGGTATAGTGCTTGGAGAACAGTTATTCATAGTGGTAATATTGCATCACAAACTGTAACATATGCTACTGGAGAAACATTAGCTACAGTAACGGGACGTGGTGCCACTACTACTACAGCAGTGATTATTAATAATAACTTAGCTGTTAATACTGCATCACCATATGCTACATCATCATATTCATTAGATATTAATGGTGGGTTGTTAGTTAAGAATACAGGTAGAGCATCTAATATTACACTGATTAATGCTGATCCAGCAGGTGGTGGTAATCATGCTTTTGTAGTACATTCAGTAAGTGGAACATTTGGAAGTTCACTTGTAGATATACAAGGATACTACGGTGCAAACGTAACTGGTTCTACAACTATTAGATTAAATCCTTTAGGTGGTAATGTAACAATAAATGGATATACTGTTTATCATAGTGGTAACATACCAACATTAAATCAAAGCACTACAGGTAATGCAGCAACTGCAACTAAGTTAGCATCAGGTCAATCAAATTGGTTGGGAACTGGAGTTATAGATAGTGTAGTTGGTATGCTAGCATGGAAACACTATGGTAATAATCATGTTATATTTGATGCTTCTACTGGACTATCTCCATCTGGCACATCTGTAAATCAAACTAATTCTGGAACTGTTTGGACTGCTCAATATCCAACACTTATGGGTTGGAATGGTTCTTCAACATATGGAGTTAGAGTAGACTCTGCTAGACTAGCTGATTCAGCAAGTTCAGTAGCATGGGGGAATGTAACAGGTAGACCTACTGCTCTTTCTAGTTTTACAAATGATCTTGGAAATTACGGAGGTTGGATTACCTCATCTGGTTCTATATCTGGTACAGCTAGTAACATTACAGCTTATACAATCAATCAAAGTGTAGGTTCGGGTAACTCTCCAACTTTTGCAGGATTGACAGTTAGTGGACCAGTATATCAAGGAGCAGCAAATCAAGGAGTTATAAGCTTACTTTCAGATGTTGTTGTAGGACAAACTAATAATTATTTTAGATTATATTTGCCTCAAGGATACTATGATAACCGAAATGGAGGTACCGCAACTATCAAAATTGTTTGGGGTATGTTACATGCAGGTGTTACTTATTCACAAGAATATAAACTTACCTTTGGAACCAATCATGGAGCAGGTGGTAATTATTTACATTCATCTCAGGTAACAAAAACATATAGTGACCAAAACCCAGAAAGTTATGGTGGCTATTTAATGGACCAGACACCATCAGTTGATTTTTATCATGACATGAGTGGAGGGTATATTAACTTTAATGTTAAAGGTTATCAAAGTTATAATACACACAGAGTAGTAGCTGTTGATATTGTTGGAGGAGGTGTTGGTACTCCTACTTTAACATATTATGGAGCATCAAGTCCAGGTGGTTCTGCTCTTACAGTAAAGGATATTCCTTATGCTAGTACAGCAGGTAGTGCTAATAGTGTTGCATGGACTAATGTATCAAGTAGACCAACAGCACTTTCATCATTTACTAATGACGTTGCTTTACCATTGAATGGTAACTGGGTTGGTAACACTGGTATGAATGATCAAAAGTTATACCTCAGAACTAATGGAGATAACAACCACTATATATGGAATGCTGCTGATGATTGGGAAGAATTGGTTTATTATACAGGAACAGGATTTAGAATTAAAGGTAGTACAGGAACTGTATCAGCACTATTTACTGATGGTGGTTTAACAGTTACTGGAGCTATAAGTGCTAGTGGAGCTATAACTGCTGCTGGAATAGCTACGCTAAATGGTGCAGTTAATATAAATAGACATATTGATGCTAATACAACATGGGGATCTTGTACTTCTATATTTGTTGGCTGGAGTAGTAGTAAAGTAATATTAGGAAATAATGCAAATACTGGTCATGACTATGCTCTTAATCTTGGATGTAATTCTGTAGTATCTACAAATGCTTTTTATTGTCATCAAGATATTACAGCTTTTTCTGATGCTCGTGTAAAAGAAAATATACAAGTAGTAGATAATGCATTAGATAAAATTCAAGCTATACGTGGTGTGACTTTTACTCGTAACGATACAGATGACACAGATAAACGTCATGTAGGAGTTATTGCACAAGAGGTGTTGGCAGTTTTACCAGAAGCAGTAAGTGAAGATGATAGAGGGTATTACTCTGTAGCATACGGTAACATGGCGGCACTTTTTATAGAAGCTATTAAAGAACAGCAGGCTCAAATAGAAGAGTTAAAGAACGAGATTAAAGAATTAAAAAATAAATAACATGGCTTTACAATCATCAGGTGCTATAAGCATCAGTCAAATAAATGCAGAAGTTACTGCTATAAATAGTACTAGCTTAACAAATCTTAGTACAGCAGTGGGTTTTACAGCTCCTCATGCTATGAGTGAGTTCTATGGTTATAGTGGTGTTGTTAATTATACTGTAAATATTACTCCATATGTACCGAGTTATGTTGGTTGTGGTAACTACTATAACTTTGGTGTTACATCAGATTATCCTGTAAGTACAAATGTACTTGTTTCTATATATTGGTATGGAGATTTAGGAGGATATTTTCAAACTGATATAAATTTATTATCAGGTTTATCTTGCCGTAGTGCGTATTCATATACTGGTAGTAGTGTAAATTGTATGGGTGAATACTTATCACTTCTTTACTGGAGTGTTTCTCCAATAAGTAATGCTGGTCAAAACTATTTTACCGGAAGTACTTACTATACTGATAGCTCTTCTGGTTGTTAATTATTAAATAAAAAAATATGATAACTTACAAATTAAGACCTGACACAATTCCAGTAAGAATTGATAGTGATGCTAAGACCATTACTAACGTAGTAAATAAACCTAACGAAAAGATATTAGGGTTTATGAGTAATGAAGACTACTATACAAGATTTGCAGCTGATGCTGAAGCTTGGCCTTCTATTACAGAAGAAGAGTTTAATACTGCTAAAGCAGCAGTGCTGGCAGCCCTATCTGTTATCTAGTAATTAACAGGTGTGGAAAACTATTTTGGTTATATAATTGCATTTATGTATATTTGTAACAGATTAATCTAAAATTTAAAAACACATGGAAAAAATTTCTTTGAAACTGTTTGAGTTCTACAATCTAGATGCTGAGCTCAACGGTTTAACAAACCAGCAAACTGGTGAAAAAATTGCTTCTGGTCTTATCCAGGAGAAACTATCTTTAGTTACTAAGTACTGGTTAACAGACTTAGGTAAGAAAGTGGCTGCTGAAAAAGCTGCTGTAGAGGAACTAAAGAATGACCTTATCAAGAAGTATGGTAAGGAAGATGACAAGGGTGGTATTTCTATCCCTATGGTTATTGATCAAGTTGATGCAGATGGAGCTGTAGTATATGCAGAGCCTGACGCTGAAGGAAAAACTGGTCCTAAAAAGATGATCAACCCTGACTACCAATCTTTTGAAAAAGAGTTTAATGACTTGCTTCAAACTGAAAAGGAACTAGAGTATAAAGTGTTTACTCTTGATGACTTTGAGAAGGTTGAGACTTCTGAAAACTATGGAACTTTCTTTAAACTTGTAAAAGTTGAAGAAACTAAAGTGGTTCCTTTGAACTAAACCTCCTGTTTTTCTTTTTTATATTGAACCACTCCATTAATTGGGGTGGTTTTTTTGTTAATTAGCCAAAAATAATGTATATTATATTGTAGACTACTTAAAACTAAAACACAAATATTATGGCACTTAAGATTACAGCTCAGATTGGAACCGACAAAGGAATCACTTCTGAGGCATATGTACGTATCGCTGATTATCAGATCTCTAAGTATGGATCTGCTAACTTTAGACTTGAATTATTTCAATCTGAATCAGATGTAGCTAGTCCAGGTGCTCCTGGAATTTACCCAGGTATGGGTGGCGGCTTAGCTCGTAACCAACAAATTGGTGAGAATTTGTATGTAGCTATGACTAAGCAAGTTGAAGAGGTTATTACTGTTAAGCGTATGGTTCCAGTGGAAACTACTGAAGAAGTTAGTGTACCATCTCCTGTAGAAGGCGGTGAACCAACTACTCAAACTGTTACAAGAAACATTATGCAAGAGCAAGATGTAGAAGAAACAATCACTAAGACTGTTCCTGACTTATCTTCTGCAGAAGGTATTGATGTATTTGAGTTTGGGTATGCCCATTTAAAGACAAAACTAGAAGGTCTGTTTGGTGCAGACAAAGTGGTTGATTGTTAATAACTCATTGATATATAATTAATTATGTTACCTACGAAATCTAATACTGCTGATCAGGGTTGTTCTCCCGTATCTTCTAACTGTGTCATATGGCAAGGTCCAGACTTGTCATGTATTAACCTCTGCAATGGTGACACGATATCTAGTGTAGTACACAAGGTAGCAACGGATCTTTGTACAATTAAGACATCTTTTGATTTAACATCTTTGGACTTAAGTTGTCTTGTATCTTTTTGTACTTCCGTAAACCCAGCTCCAACTACTAAGACCCTATCAGCGGTATTGGATTTCATTATTAAGAAAGTTTGTTGTTTAAATACAACCATTCAAAACTTACCAGCTGGAGGTGCATCAGCATATACAGAACCTAATATTGCACTACCTACGTGTCTTCAATATACAGATCCAGCTACAGGTCAAACTGTTGCTGTTCTTCAACATAGTGCTTATACATTAAGACTTGCTAATCAGCATTGTACTCTTAAAGCAACTGTAGATAGTCACACTACTACTCTTGCTACTTATAATACAAGAATCACAGCTCTTGAAAGTTCTGTTGGTTATGTACCTCCAACCGTAACCCCTAACTGTTTATTGACTCCAGGAACTCCTGTAGCAATGCACACTTTGTTAGATGAACTTGAAGCTCAGTATTGCACTCTAAGAACTGTATTAGGAACTAACCAAGCTCTTACAGCTGGTATTGCTCAACAGTGTCAAAATCTTGGAGCTGCCGCAGCATTAAGTACTTCAGGTACAGTCAGTTCTTTAACTGGTTGGAATGCTACATCAAGCACTGTCGGTACAGCAATTCAAAATCTTTGGGTTGTTTTATGTGATATGCGTCAAGCTATTTATGACGTTAAGCAATGTTGTGGACAAACAGATTGTTCTTCTTTCTTACTTGGATTTACTGCTGCTACAAATGAAGCTCGTACTCAAGTTACTGTGTTCTTTAACGGTGGTGGAACAGTAGTTCCTTCAGGCTTTACTAACTGTACAGCTCAAGGATCTAAGATTACTATTACAGATACATCAGGACATGTTTATACAGACTACGTAAATCTTTTAACAGCTGTTACAGATACAGATGGTATTACATACACTGTTACTGGTGCTGCTCTTAATGCTTCTCAGCCTTTTACAATTACAGTGGAAGGATGTCTTATTAAGAATGGTAACTCATGTTCTAAAACAGCTAACTTTACAGTGTCTGTACCTTGCCCAATTATTTCATCAGTAACTGCAACACTAACATAGTATGAACGTAACACTAACCTGGACTCCTGGAGCTGGATCTACAGCACAGACTGTGCAATACAAACTTGCATCAGCTTCTACATACACTGCATTCAGTACTTTAGCAGGAACAGCTACAACAGAAACTGTTACAGCACTTAGTGATAACGTAATCTATGATTTTAGAATTTCTACTGCTTGTAATGGTGGAACAGCTACAACAAGTCCTGTTGTACAAAAGATTAATATAATTTGTCCCACAGTAACTGTAGTTGCAACGTCAACAACTCTTGCATATAGTTTTCCAGAGATTGGTGGATCAGTTGGAACTTATTCAGTAAAGCTGTTTAACTCAGCTGGAACATCAGAATTATCTGCTCAAACACCTACCGGTACTACAACTCTTTCAGGAACTTTCACTGCACTTACTGCTAGTACAGGTTATAAGATTAGAGTGGTTCCAACTGCAGGAACAATTAGTAAAACTGATTGTGCTTTTGTTACTGGCACAACTTCTGCTCCTCCTGTGTGTAATGCACCTACTGGAGTAACTGCAGACTTAGCAGCTCAACCTTAATATAAACATTTAATAATATAACATATGTCTTGCGGTTGTAACGATACTCCTCTACCTCTAGGTAACTGTAATGATGGTTGTGCAGATTGCTCACCAACTAACGCTACTAATTTAACACCTTGTATAGGTGGTGAAACATGTGATGAAATTATTACATCTAATTGTACCAAATTAGTTGGATCAAATTTTCCAGCATTAGGTATATTAGACGGTGATAGATTAACCACTATACTAAGTAAGTTACATAAGATTATTAATAGTAATAGTACATTCCTAACACCTATTGTAAGAGCTACTTATGTAGCTACATCTACAACAACTATTCCTATGGTTGTAAGATATTTAGGACTTGGACCTGTATATACTTCAACACCTGGAGCAACTGGTACAACTGCTACAATCACTGTAGGTTCAACAGTAGGTCTTGTTGTAGGTATGACTTTAGAAGTTACTGCTGGTCTAGGAGCTTTTCCTGCTGGGGCAACTGTTGCAGCTATTACAAGTGCTACAATTTTTGCAGCTTCTGTTGCACCTTCTACAGCCTTATCTGGAGGAGCTTCAGTTATTACAGCTACTGGAACTGATCATCAAGTATTTAGTATTACAGTGACTCAAGGAACACCAAAAACATTTAAAGCATTTGTTGGCTCAGTGGTTAAAGTGAGCGGCACAGGTACAATTGTATAATTAATAATCATATGCCAGTAGCACCTTGTAATACATTAAAAACTTTAACTATAGATTATAGTACAACTAGTATAACACCTAGTGGTGGTTACACTGTTAAGTGGCGTGCCGTAGGAGATGATGTATGGCATTTAGAACCTAATAAAAGAGCTAATCCAATTGTTATATCTGGTGTTCCTTCTTGCTATCCATTAGAAGTTCAACTATTAGTTGACTGTGGTACAGGATTACAAGTTGTTGAAACATTTGGTGTACAAGGTTCAGGATCTAGTTCATGTTATGAGTTTGGTCTTCTAGACACAGCACAATATACATATACACCATGCGGTACTTCAAGTTCTGTAACTATATATAATACCAGCACTATAGGTATACAAGAAGTAAATCCAACAATATGTGCAGTAGATGGTTCAGTGAGTGGTGGTGGATATACTCGTTTGCAACAATGTTTAGGAACTCAAGCATAATTAAATGGCTAATCAACTAACTATAACTTTTACTGAAGCTAGTCCAGCACCTTCTGCTGGCTATCTAGTTAGGTATTGGGAAACTTCTACTCCTGGAACTGTTTTAACAACAACTGTTACAAGTAGTCCTGCTGTTATTACTGGTTTAGCTGGTTATAACTATACAGGTACTATTGAATCTGTTTGTAGTTTTGGTAACTCTACAAGAGTGAGTTTTACAGATGCTGTTTGTAATGTAACATTTAACGTTTCTTCAACATCTCCTACTAATCAGGCCGGTACCAATGGTACAGCTACTATTAGTAATATTGTGGGAGGTTCTGGAACATATACTTATAGTTGGAATACATCCCCTGTACAGACAACAATTACAGCCACTGGATTATTAGCTGGTCAAACTTATGTTGCTACAGTTACTGATACTGTTACTAGTTGTGTAACTACACAAAATATTACAGTTGGCCAAACAAACTTTACGTTTGATGCTGACTATATGGTTATTACATATCAGTTTACCGATGGTACAGATCTTGACACACGTACAAGAATTGTATCTATTGATGGTACAACTTACGGTGATCAAAATGCTCAAGGTAGACATATTGGATTTGGACAGTATAATGCAACTCCACAATCTTCTACTTACCCATCAGTTTTCCCTGCTAGTATTTGTAACGTAGCCTCTAAACCATTAGCTATTTGGGGTGGAGATAATCAACTTCAAGGTTTTGAAACTGTAATGATTGACTTCACACAACTTGGTGCAGGACAAAGTCAAGTGGTAATAGATTGCCGTGCTTTATGGTGGGTAGCAGTTGGAACCACAGCTGTTAATTTAAGCTTTACTCTTTACAAAGGTGGATGTATGGTTAAGCAAGGTCCTACTGGTTCTCCTGGATTTGGTTTTAGTAACCCAACTGCAACAGCAACATTAAGTGGAGCATCAGCTAGTAAAGTGATTACAGCTAGAAATAATGCTGGTACAGCTACGGGTTCTACAGATTTAGAAAGTCCTAATATTAGTTCTAATTTATCAAGAGGACAACGTTTAGCTGTTATTACATATAATAGAACTACAAACGTAGGTAGTATAAATATTAATGATACAACAACTCCTGTAGTATAATGAAAGATTTAATAAATATAGTAGATAATAACTTAGGTGCAGATCGTATGCTCCATGCATCTTATGAACTTAATGGAGTTTATTATATTATCTATAAAGAGCATGATGGTACAAGATGTGTAGTGATTAAAGATCATAACACCGTTAGTCCATTTTTCAGTAATCTTATTGAAGCAGATACTTGGATAAATACTAATTCATAATGGCAACATTAACTGTAACTTTTCCGGCAGCAACGCCTGCTCCTTCATTGGGGTATAGGATAAAGTATTGGCCTATTAGCAATCCTACAAATATAACTACTGCTACTTCAGCTACTAATACATTTGTAGCTACAGGAATAACAGGTACAGGATTTGCAGGCACTGTAGAAGCAATTTGTGGTGGTGGTAATTATGGAGCACCAAGACCCTTTACAGCAACAGTTTAAAATATAAAAAAAGTCAGTGGTTTTGTTGGTTTCCCTGACATTACAAAACCCCTGGTGTTTCTACATCGGGGGTTTCTTTTTAACATTGTTAGAAACTTGTGTATAAAATGTTAAAATATTAAAAATTTTGCTATAGCTTTATACACCATATACTAAAATACATTATATGAACCTTATCAATCAGGTGTATGGCTCCCTTAAATGGAAAAAAACAGATGACTTCTGTGCCTCTAAGTTAGGTGTTTCTTTACAAAAATACCAAGAAATCAAAAAACAAATTTCTCAAACTAAAGATCTCTTACAAACTGAACTTGACAGTAGTCTGATAGACATTGTAGGTAAAAGGATGTTAGAGTTAATAGATGATGAAACTATTAAGAATCAGTATATTTCTGATTTAGAAAATCAATTAGTAGATGCCGTCAACCAAAATAAGGAAAAGGTTGTTGAGTTTAAAGAAAACTTAGAAGACGGTACAGCTGAGATTAAAGGTATAGCTTTTGCTGAACCTAAGAGTCCAGAAGAGATTATTAGAATCCTTAAGATAGACACTGAGAAGTGGAAGCTTAGTTCATATTGGAACAAGCAACATAAAGACTACTGGTTGATTTCAGCCATGATTACTCAGAAGACCTTGGAAGTCAAGGACTTACTAAAAGAAACAATAGATAATTTTAATCCGTCATATAAACCCATTGCAGAGGTTTTTATAAATGACAATTATTCTGATCCCACTGTGGGGGTCTTGAGTATTCAAGATCTTCACTTTGGTAAAGAAGGTAATGATGATATAGTAAAAGAGTTTAGAGAAGCAGTATCTACGCTTGTAGTGAAGACTTATCATAGCCACAAAGTGGATAAGATGATATATGTGATTGGAGGGGACCTTCTTAACATGGATACCTTCAGTGGACTAACTACCAAGGGTACACCAGTAGATAACGACTACAGGGCTCAGGATGCCTATAACATGGCATTTGATTCTCTCTACTGGAGTATTAACTTTATTAAGCAGTTTTGTGACACTTTACATATTGTATACTTGCCAGGTAACCATGATAGATTAAGTTCTTATCACATGGCTCATGCCTTGTCTAAATGTTTTAATGGTTCTACGAATATAATCTTTGATGTAGAATATGCTGAAAGAAAAGTTATTACTTACGGTAGTAACTTTTTTGCATTTGAGCATGGGGATGTAACTAAGAAAATGACAGCTTTAGTGTATGCTACAGAATTCCCAGAACAATGGGGAACCACTTTGTATAGAACCTGTTACACTGGACACTTTCATAGTAAGAAGGTTACTGAGTTTGTAACAGACAATGAGGTTCATGGATTTGCTATTAAGCATTTACCAAGTCTTTGTAAGTCAGATTATTGGCATTATCACAATAAATTCATTGGGGCTAAGCGTCAAGCTATTATGGAAATACATCATGGAACAAAGGGAAAGATTTCTGAATTTATATACACTGTCTAAACTTTAAAAGTTTACCTAGGAAACCTCATAGATTTTTCGTAAATTATTAATGTAGAACATTGTGACAAGAGTATTTAAAAAACCAGATCTTACAGCTCCAAGGTATAGACCCAAAAAGCTAAACTTAACTAATATAGATTCATACAGGAAATTCGTAGAAGAGAATCCAAGATATGCTAACATTAGTTTAGAGAAGTTTAAAGAGGTTATATCTTTATTTAATGGTAAGATTTGGCAAACAGTTATTGATGAAAGAGATGGCGTAGAGCTACCAGAACAGTTAGGATATATCTTTATAGGATCATGTGGTCGTAAAAAGAGTAATGTGGATTTTAATAAAAGTAGAGAACACGGAGTTATCATTCAACATCAGAACTGGGACTCAGATCAATACATGGCTAAAATATTCTATACAAACTTTGAAACTAAGTATAGATTCAAGCACAATGACATGTGGAGCTTTGTAGGGATAAGAGATTTTAAAAGAACAGTAGGTAAGACCTATCCAGAAGAATGGAAGAAGTATGTTGTAGTTGATGATCTGGTAAGAGTGAGTAAAGTGTTTAGAATACAGAAATATAAAGATTATAAGAAACAAGAAGTTGTCAAACTACTAGATGAGTATGACGAGTTTAATTTAGACTAAAATGGCTAAAAGCACAATAGGAGATATTACTTCAAGAATTAGAAGTCAGGTTAAAGCAGTGAAACAAGATTCAATGCTTACTGATCGTTTAATCTATAGTATCATCCTTAAACATTCAAAATGGTTAATGAAGCGTGAAGACTCTAAGAATAGACTTATGAGTTTTTCTGGCGTTATGCAAACTATGGACTTTGTTGAGCTTATAGAAATTGATAAAGTGGAGGCATGCTGTACAGGTTTAAAATCTGATTGTAAGATTAAACGTACTAAAGATAAGATGCCTATCTTTTTACAAGGATACTACGGACCTCTTATTCGTACTATATCTTCTATAGATGGTTCAGAAGAATTACAACCAACACTTCCTAGTGTATATTTAGGTTTATCAAAGTCTAAAAACTTTAGATTTAATAAAGCTAAGTATTATTGGTACTTAGATGACTATCTATACTTCCCTAATTTAGAATGGGATGCTATACGTATAGAAGGAATCTTTGAAGAAGATATTAGTATGTACACTTGTGCTCCTGATAGTTGTATACATAAGACAGATTTAGTATTCAATGTTCCTGATTATTTATTTGGGGAGTTGGAAGCTGCTGTATTAAAAGATATTATTGGTATGTATCAGATACCTTCTGATCTATCTCCTGATAAACAAAATGTTGCTCGTTAATGAAAACAGAACCAAAATATAGAACATTTGATGAGCTTCTGAATGAGGTTAGTACAGACTTTGTTATGTATAATAATGAAGGATTGATTGAACCTGCACAGCTTATTAAAGTGGCACAACGTGTTAGTTACGATTTAGGTGTTAGAATTCACGGTACAAAAGAAAAAGTATTAGATGTAGAAAAGAAAAAGACTAAACTTCCTGATGATTTTTATATTCTTAACTATGCTTACTTATGTGGCGAAACTACACACAGTGATTCTGTAATGCATGGTCGTCACACTGAAAATGTTATTCTTGACCCTACACCTGTCTCTTATACACATCTCCGAGCCCACGAGACAGGCAGAAATCTCGTATGCCGTCTTCTGCTTGAAAA
>ENA-OSIY01001299-OSIY01001299.1-marine-metagenome-genome-assembly--contig:-NODE-1299-length-13493-cov-4.242248_pt1 | contig 13493 bp, 25 predicted proteins | sample MGYA00237884_ERZ534233 | MGnify/ENA primary metagenome ERZ534233 (study PRJEB26412, sample SAMN06343840) | marine metagenome | isolation source: estuarine water | place: USA: Columbia River Estuary... | reverse complement strand
TTTCTGCCTGTCTCGTGGGCTCGGAGATGTGTATAAGAGACAGATCCAATAAGTAAGGTAATAGGTAAAGATACGGTCGTAATAATGACAGTTAAGCAAGCTAACGAAATAAACATTTTATTTAAGTCTTACGGTAATACGATAGACTTACTAAAGGATTCTTTAACAATTAAAAATATAAAAAATGATAGTCTTAATAAAACAATATATACTAAACGCGATACGATCAATTATTGGCAAGGAAAATACGAGGCAAGTAGAGAACTTTATCGCGCCCCCAAAAGCCGAGACTACGATAAAAAAGAAGTCCTCGACTTCGCGCAAAAAGTAATTTTAATAGCTATAATATTAGTACAGTTTCAAAGTTTAAAATAGTAGAAATGATAAAAAATTTTATTTGGCATTTATTAAGCGATAAGTCTCCATTAAACGGGGCCGTAGCTATTGGAGTAGGGGCTTTTATAATGATGTGCGTCTTTGCGTTATCGGATATAGGAGCCGGACTATTCCAAAAGGACCTAGTAGTAAGCGATACAATTTACCACAGTTTTGTAGCCATTGTATTTGCGGCGTTCTTTAAGTCTCTTTATGAGAATGTAAAAGGAAATAAAAACCTAACTAATGACTAAGAAGGAACGAACGCTATTAATATTATTATTTTTAGTTTGGTCTATTAGTATATGTTATTCATTTTATAAATTATAAATTATGAAGTTAAGCGAGCATTTAGAACTAGCGGAGTTAATCCGTAGCGAGTCAGCAAAAAGACAAGGAATTAGCAATATGCCAACTCCCGAACATATCGAGAACTTTAAGTTATTAGCCGAAAAGGTCTTCGAGCCTATTCGAGTTAATTTTCGTTGCCCGATCCATATTTCGAGCGGTTATAGGTCCAAGGAGTTAAATAAATGTATCGGAGGTTCCGCAACTAGTCAGCATTGTAGCGGCGAAGCTATCGATATAGATATGGACGGAAGCCTACAAAAAGTTACTAATAAAATGGTTTTCGATTATATAAAAGAAAGCCTAGAGTTCGATCAATTAATTTGGGAGTTTGGATCGGACAGTAATCCGGATTGGGTTCACGTTTCGTACGAGTCTACGGGCAAGCAACGTAAACAAATACTTAAAGCTAAAAGAGTTAACAGTAAGACTGTTTACGAACCGTATAAATAAAATGATTTCCCGCTCCGCTATTGACTTAATACTTCAATTCGAGGTAGGAAATAAGAACTACTATAATAAGTTTTTGTTTAGGCCAAGTTATCGGGGGACGGGAATTATAATAGGGATAGGCTACGATCTAGGAAATACTTATAAGACGCAGTTAATAGACGATTGGGACGGTAATATTAATCCAAACTATTTCCCGCTATTATTTAGGGTTTTAGGGCTTAATGGTAATCCGGCTAAACAAATGCTAACTTCGGACCTACTTAAAGTAAATATTCCCTATTTATGCGCCTATGAAGTCTTTATAAAGAGAACGATCCCTAGAGGGTATAGTATGGCTAAATTTATTTATCCACAAATAGACGATTTAAACGATAATACGAGAGGGGCTTTGGTTTCCCTAGTACTTAGTAGGGGAACTAGCTTAGAGGGCGAGAATCGGGAGGAAATGAGGGAAATAATAGATTTTACAAGGAATAGGGATTACGAGGGAATAGCAGACGCCTTAGAGCGATCAAAAAGACACTTCGAGGAGAAAGGCCTAGACGATCAAGTTAAGAGAAGGGAAGCGGAAGCGGACCTAGTTTTATCTAGCCTTTTTTAAATAGCTTCATAACGTTGATTCATACACGACGTACGGCCTCCGTTTCTACGGGGGCTTTTTTTAGCCCTTTAACAAGTTTTAACACTTCGTTAACAAAATAGTTTTGAGTATCTTGTATACAATGTATACCTTCGATAAAATTAAACGTTATGAATGATAAATTTTACGATCAAATGCCTACGGTAGATCAATTTAACTCTTATCTAGAGTATTGCAAAAGTAAGGACGAAGAGGCCCGCAAAAATACCGAGCAACGTATGCAGAACTATTATAACTGCATAGACGACTATTCTTGGGGTGGATTATGCGATCAAGCCTCGGCCCAAGCTAGAGGACTTAGAAACTTATTAGCTAATAATTTAACCGTACAATTACAAGAGGGCGCTTTTAAGGAAACTTTTAAGCTATCTATTTTACAAGACTTAGACGGTAATATTATTTCTACTAGTATCGTAAACGGTAAGTTTGGTCCTTGTTGGATTATTAAAGTTTCCGAGTATAACGCAAACTTTGTAGGCGTTGCAAAGAAGCCCGAAACTTATACTAAAAAGGGCTACAAGGTAGTTACTAGGGAAGTTACCGTAGAGTACTACTATACTGCGGGACTATCTAGAAATGATAAAGTAATCCCCGTAAGCCGTATTTTATCCGATAATATTTTGGATTATATGGCAGATTACCAAACTACCGAAATCCCTAAAGAAATGTTTTTCGCACAATAAATTAAACGGGGGGACGGCCGCGCCGAACATATACGTTATGAAGGATCTAATTAAAACAATGAAGGAGACAATGGCTAGAGTCTACTGTCTTAAAACGGGTTGGGATTACGATAATCTTAGCCCTATCAAAGCCGGTATAATTGCGGCTTACTGTAATCAATTATTTATTAACAATGGGGACGAAAGCAAGGCCCTAAGTATTTTGGAGGAACAAATCAATTCATTCACTTTTAAATTTAATCAAGATGAAGTATAAAGAAGATATAGAAGTTTCGACTATAAAAGGAGTAATAATCTTTACTCTTTGTATGATCCTAGGACTCTTAGCTGATAACCTTTAAAATATTAATATGGTAAATAATACTTTAACCGACATACTATTCGACAGTAATAAAACGGCTTTAGATCAATATATAACTATACTAGAAATACAGTTATTGACTATGCCGGTTACTAGCGACGTAACTAAAACGATTATAGCTTGTAAGGACTTGGCCGAGGACATTAATAATTTATATAAAATACTAAGTAAATGAAGGATCTAATAACGGTAAGGGTTTTACCGGAAACTAAAACCCAATTATTAACCGAAGCGGACCTAAATAATACAACTTTATCTAGGGTAGCTTCTAAAATATTAACTCAATACTATGAGCAAGATAAAAACGTTAAATCAAGTAAACAAACTAGAGCGTCTATTAAATCAAGCGGTAGGACGGGAACTAATACTAAGGGCCGACCTAAATAGGTGGCGGGCTTCCGGTCCCTACGACGTAAATCGATTATTTAGCCACGAAAACGATATACTTCTAAAATTGGCTAGAATAAACTCGATACAACGTAGGATCTTAGATTCCTTAATGGAAAAACTAAAGGACCTCTATTTAGAAAGCAATTTTAAGCCCTTAGAGAATGAAATACTTAATTAAAAACGAATACTTAATACAGTTAGAAAATGACGAACTTAAACAAAGAATCAAAGAAAAAGACGACGAAATCAAGCGACTTCGTCGGGAACTCGAAACTCAAAGAAGTAGTAGCGAGCCGGTACAAGAACAAGATAAGGGAAGAGAAACTAGATAGGGCAGTTAAAATATTCGTAGACGTATGTATTTACTACGACGTTACGATCCTACAAGTTAGGGCCAAGTATAGAGGCGTTACTGTGGTAAAGGTCCGACAAGTTTCTTGCTACGTTATCAAAGAGAAAACCGATTTACCCTTTTGGTATATTGCCAATATCCTAGGAATAGATCGTAGTACTGCTAGCCATAATTACTCCTTGATAAAGGACCTAATTAACACTAAGCAAGGGGAAGAGTTAAAAAAAGATATTAACAATATTTTAATAGTTACTATCTAGTTATTATCATTAAATTGCTATAAATTAGCACAAAATTAAACGTTATGAATCAAATTGAAAAGGTACAAAGTACTATTAGTTTTAGTAAGGAGCAACTAGAATTAATAAAATCGCAAATCGCTCCTGAGGCAACTAACGAGGAATTACAGTTATTTCTCTATACCGCTAAAAGGTCCGGCCTAGATCCATTGGCCCGCCAAATCTACTGCATACATAGAAGCGTAAAACTTCCGAACGGACAGTACGGAAAAAAAATGACCGTCCAAACTTCAATAGACGGATTTCGCGTAATAGCTGAAAGGTCCGGTTTATATGGAGGACAAGGCGAACCGATCTTCGAGTATAGTCCCGAAGGCGAGGTAGTTTCTTGTAAAGTGTCAGTTTATAAGTTCAAAGGAGACGTTCGCTACGAAGCGGCCGTAGGTGTCGCGTTCTTTAGTGAGTACGCTCAAACGGACCGAAGCGGAAACCTAACCGGCTTATGGGCTAGTAAAAAGCGTATTATGTTACAAAAGGTAGCGGAAGCCTTGGCGCTCCGTAAAGCCTTTGCGCAAGACTTAAGCGGTCTTTATACTTCGGAGGAAATGCCACCGGCGGAAGAGACAGTTTCGGCCCCTTACATTAAGTCGCACGATAATCTAGAAGACATAGAATTAGCTATCGAGTTATGTAATAACAAAGCCGAGTTAAAATCTTTGTACGATCTAAATAAGGAAATAGTAAACGATCTACAAATGGTCCCTTTATTTACCGAACGCAAAAAAACTCTTAAATAATGAACGAAATAACCCTAGGCCAATTAGCGCCAACGAAAAGCGAAATAGATCAAATAACGGAAACTATTAGACTCGAACTAGAGGACGGTCGTATTAATCCGGAGTTTGTAGCCGTTAAGATAGCGGCTATCGAAAACTTTGCCAAGGCTTTAAGAGTAAAGTCCGAGGAGTATATTATCGACTTCTTAAGTAAATGTCCTAAAGGATCATACGATTACTTAGGGGCTAAGATTTCCCTAAAGGATTCGCAGACTTACGACTATGGAGCCTACTCCGAAAGGTGGGCCGAACTAGAAGCGCAGATCCAAGTATTAAAAGCCGAGCAAAAAGAAATAGAGGAAACCGGCAAGAAATTCGAGCGCGGAGTAATACCTCTAAAGTCTTATAAACAAACTTATTCATTAACTTTAACTAAATAATTTTATGATCGTAATTAATGTAGAACGCGATAAAATAAATTGGACTCCGGTCCAAACTAAAAACGGTGTAAAACACTACGGAAACTTAGCTATCGACCTATTAAGAGAAAAGGACGAAAAGGATAATACTCACTCCGTTTGGAATAACCAATCCAAAGAGGACCGCGCAGAAAAAAAGAAAAAAGAGTACGTCGGTCGCGGTAAGGAGTTAAAGTTTAACCCCGAAGCTAAAAAGGAATACAGTAATAACCAACAAATAGACGATTTACCCTTTTAAATTAATAACGTTATGAAGACTTTATTTGATGAACTAGAGACGGAGGATTTTAAATGGTTTAATGAATATCATAAACAAAACCCGCAGATTTACGAGTACTTTAAGCGTTATACGTTTAAGTCAATCGAGCGAGGATTTAAGAACTTATCCGCAGAATTTATCTTTAATATTATTAGGTGGGAAACTCCCGTAAAAGCAAACGGAGACGACTTTAAGGTTAACAATAACGCCAAGCCGTTTTACTCCCGCTTATTTATGAAGGAGTACCCTACTTACGAAGGATTCTTTAGAAAACGAGCAAGTAAAGCGGACGAAGTTTATATTTAATTACTTATATTTGTATTAGGTGTCGGATACCTATTTAAAACTTATTGGCCTTGATACGAACCCCTAATCCGACTAGGGGGGAGTAGATAGGCCACTTTTATTTTATGGCAAAAGATCCCGCTTTTTTGTTTTATAGTAGCGATTTCTTGAACGGTGTCTCCGATCTAACAATGGAGGAACGAGGACAGTATATTACTTTACTTTGTTTACAACATCAAAAAGGAAGTCTAAGCGAAAAAACCGTTAGGTTAACCGTAGGTTCCGTTTCGGTTGACGTTATGCGTAAATTTGAGAAGGACGAACAAGGAAATTATTTTCAATCTAGGCTAAAGGAGGAAATAGAAAAAAGGGTAAATTTTACCGAAAGCCGCAGAAATAACGGGTTTAAGGGAGGTAGGCCAAAAGCTAGTGAGAAACCTAGTGGTTATCCTACGCCTAACCTTATGGAGAATGTAAATATAAATGAAAATGAAGATAAAAATATAAATATAGATTTCGAATTCTTTTGGAATGATTACGACAAAAAGGTAGGCGATAAGCAAAAACTAAAAAGTAAATGGAATAAATTATCCGATAATGACCGAAATCAAATAATGAATTATTTACCTTTATACATAGAGGCAGTCCCCGACAAACAGTTCCGCAAAAACCCCGAAACATTTTTAAATAATAAATCTTGGCTAGATGAAATCGTTAAACGAACTAATCCCGACAACTATAAACAATCTTACGCCGAGCGTGAGTTTGCCAAACTTAAGAGTCTCTAACGCTCTAGAAAAACACGAACTAAAAGTAATAGACGCGCTCCAAACTATGCCGGTGGGCCGTTGCTCTAGGATCGAAGTAAAAGAACACTTAAAGACTTGTCTACATTTTAGCGGGTGTACTATCCCGACTCCGGAAGAGTTCGAGTTTATGGTAACTTTTGTAATAGATAACTATAAACGTTTTTGTCTAAAAGAGTTAGGTTGCGCCTTTGAAATGTACGCCCTAAATAAGCTAGACGTAGACAAAGCGATTAAGTTTACTCCTAAGTTTGTAGGGGAGGTTTTAAGCGCCTACGAAAAAATCGCTATTAAGGTCCGTAGGAGCGTCGTAGTCGAGTTACCGGAGCCAAAGCCTAGAGAAGTATCGGAAGAGGAAATATTAGCGTCAAATCAAGAATTTTGGGCCGACTCAAAAAGTAAGGACTTTAGGTTCCTAAATGCTAAAGCCTTCGACATACTTTGGAAACAAAGACAGTTAAACGCTACGATCATAAACAAAGATAAAGCCGAGGCCATAAAAAGTAAGGTCTTAGCTTACTATCGTACTAGAATAAAAAACAAGGAAGACGAAGAGACATTAAAAAACGAAGACTTTGTTAGGGATCAATGCAAGAAATATACTTTAATGCTATTTTATAATAATCAACTATAACCAATGAATCAATTTGAAACAACAAAGGAAACATCATTAAAGCATTTAACTATTGCTTTATTAATTATTGCCTTTATGTTATCAGCATTATTGACTTTTATGATTGTAAAACTTGAACAAAGCCATAAAACAACAAATCAAATTTATAACAAATGATAAAAGCGACAGTTATTTTTATCCTACAAATGATTTACTTTCTCCTTATTTCGGTCCCGTTAGCTTGCTTACTACTAATTACCTTTAACCTATACTTTGAGGCCAAAAGAGTAATTTATAAAAATAAATCCTAAATTTGGTTAATGACATTAAAGCCGTTACCCAAAGTACTAGAGCAAACTCAAAAGGTTTTTAACGCTTATGTTCGTAAAAGAGACGAAGACGAAACTTGTATTTCTTGCGGATCTAACTCCGCTAATCAAGCCGGACACTATTTCCCCGTTAAAGGTTTCTCTTCCCTTAGATACAACGAACTAAACGTTAATATTCAATGCGCTTCTTGCAATATGTATAAACACGGCAACCAAGCTATGTATAGAATAGGATTAGTAAGAAAAATAGGCGAAGAGGCGGTAAAGAACCTAGAACGAGAAGCCGTAAACGATAGAGTCAAGAAATGGACGAGGGCCGAACTGTATGAAATAATAAATCAATATAAAAATGGCGAAACTAAGTAACTCCGGTAAAGTAACCTTCGGCCAAAGAAAAGGCGGCAAGGCTAGAAAAACTAAAGGACCTAAAGACAAACCGACTAAAGCCTATAAAGGCCAAGGCAAATAAAATTATTATGAATATAAACGAAATACGACCTAACCCGTCTAATCCCCGTTACATAAAGGACGATAAGTTTAAGCAACTAGTAGAGTCTATTAGATCCTTCCCCCAAATGCTAGAATTACGTCCCCTAGTAATCGACGAGAATAATATAGTTCTCGGCGGGAATATGCGTCTAAGGGCTTGCATAGAAGCGGGCCTTTTAGACGTTCCCGTTAAGCAAGTAATGAACTTTACCAAAGAACAAAAGGAAGAGTTTATTATCAAAGATAACCTAGCCTTCGGCGCTTGGGATTGGGACACTCTAGCGAATGAATGGTCCGTTTCTGCCCTCGTAGATTGGGGATTAGATTTACCTACCTTTGACAAAGAAGTACCGGAACCAAAAGACGAGACTAACGTTAAGGAACCGATAACTTGCCCGAACTGCGGGTTTAATCTTTAACTTTGCGCTATGACAAATAATGACATATTAAAAAAGAATATGATAGAAGCCCTAGAAAAGTCTCTAGGAATAGTTACTACGGCTTGCCGAATGGTAGGAATATCTAGAGAAACTCACTATCGTTGGCTAAGAGAAGACGAGGCTTACAAAGAGTCAGTAGAAAGCATAGCAGATATAGCGTTAGACTTTGTAGAAAGTAAACTACATAAACAAATAGAGGAAGGCGAAGTTTCGTCTACTATCTTTTATCTAAAGACAAAAGGTAAGAAGCGAGGTTTTGTAGAGAAACAAGAAATAGAGCATAGCGGGAATATGCAAGTAACTTGGAACGAAGAGAAGACTTACGAAACTAAAACGGGTTCCTTATAATCCTAATATGAAGCTAACAGTAAAGCAAACAATCGCTTTAGACTATTTAGAGGACGACATAACAAACGAAGTACTATTCGGCGGAGGAGCCGGAGGCGGCAAGACTGCGCTTGGGTGTTATTTCCAAATTAAACGCAGATTAAAATATCCGGAGACTAGAGGCCTTATAGGTCGAGCGGTCCTAAAGACACTTAAAGAAACTACCTTAGTTTCCTTTTTTCAAGTAGCTAAAATACAAGGCTTGCTAGCCGGTCAGCATTATAGATATAACGGACAATCAAATCAAATAGAGTTCTTTAATGGTTCCGTAATCTTATTAAAGGATCTATTCCAATACCCTAGCGATCCAAACTTTGACGAATTAGGATCGTTAGAAATTACCGATTCATTTATAGACGAGGCTAATCAAGTAACCGATAAGGCAAAGAATATCGTTAAGTCTAGGATTCGTTTTAGGCTAGACGATTACAATTTAATTCCGAAACAGTTATACACTTGTAACCCCGCTAAGAATTGGACCTACTCGGAGTTCTATAAGCCGGACCGAGACAACGAACTAGAACCAAATAAAAAGTTTATTCAATCTTTAGTAGACGATAATCCCTTTATTTCTAAACACTATAAACAAAACTTATTAACTTTAGACAAAGAAAGTAAGGAGCGTTTACTATTCGGGAATTGGGAATATTTATCCGATCCTTCAAGCCTTATAGACTATGACAAGATTATTAATAGTTTTAGTAACACTTTTGTCGCTAGTGGTAGCCCTTATATTACTTGCGACGTTGCTCGTTTCGGCAACGATAGCACCGTTATTGGCGTATGGAGTGGGTATAGGGTTAAGGTTTATAGATATTCTAAAAAGTCGATAGTAGAAGTATCGCAGATCGTTAGACAATTAATGGCCGAGAACTCGGTCCCTATTTCTAACGTACTTTTGGACGAAGACGGCGTAGGCGGGGGAGCGGTCGATATATTAGCTTGCAAAGGATTTGTAAATAATAGTTCTCCCCTAGAAAACCCAATAAGCCGAACAAAGGATAACTTCGACAACTTAAAAAGCCAATGTTATTTTAAGTTAGCCGAGAAGATTAATAGCGACGAAATATTTATAGATTGCCCTACTAACTTTAAGCAAATGATAGTAGAAGAGTTAGAACAAGTAAAGCAAAAGTCCGTAGATAACGACGCTAAAAAAGGGATTATCCCAAAAGATAAGGTTAAAGAAAAAATAGGTAGGTCTCCGGATTTCTCGGATATGCTAGCTATGAGAATGTGGTTTGAGTTTAAGCCGAAGTTTGTCGTCGGCGTTTGGTAAATAAAAATTGTTAACTTTGAATAAATATTCTATTATGGGGTTATTTGATATATTCACGAATAAGAAGACACTAGACACAGTTCTACCTCCAAATTTTAATACTGCGCAACAAATAGCGATCCAAAGAGGTATTGTTACTTGGCAAGGAGGAAACCAACAAGCCTTTGTTAGAGACGGCTATCAAGCTAACGACATAGTTTACTCAATCATTAAACTAATAACGGACAAAGCAAAGCTAGCGCCGTTCCACGTTTATAGAGTAGTAGACGAAGTTTCCTCTAAGCGTTATAAGGCTTTAATGAAACAACCGGATAAAATAACTAATTGGCAAGAAGTAGCGGAACTTCATACTAAAGCCTACGAAATGTATACCGGAGACGCACGTCTAAACGAGTTACTAAAATATCCTAACGAGGAAGATACTTTCGCGGATCTAGTAGAACAATATTGCGGATTTAAGTTAATGATAGGTAATACTTTTTTATACGCCAAGCTAATAGAAAGCGGAAACAATCAAAGTAAGCCTTACGAGTTATTTGCTCTTCCCGCTCAATATATGGCTATCATAGCAGATATAGAAGTTTTCCCTCCCGTTAGATTAGGCTACCAACTTTACTACGGTAAAATGTGGTCCTTTGACGCTAAAGAAATATTACACGATAAGTACTTTAATCCTTCTTGGACCGTAACCGGTAACCAACTTTACGGACAGTCTCCTTTATTAGCGGCTTCTAGGACTTTAACTAGATCCAACGAGGCAAAGACTGCGGCGGTTTCTGCGTTCCAAAATGGAGGACCGGCGGGAGTTTTATTTATGAAGGATCAAAGATTTGATCCGGCTAGCGGGGGCCAACAAGCCCAAGCGTTAAAAACTTCAATAGCACAAAAGGGAGGCGCTGAAAACTTTAATTCTATTGCGGTTTCTGCATACGAGGTAGATTGGAAACAAATCGGATTAAGTCCGGTAGAGTTAAATATCATAGAGTCCGAAAAGTGGGATATGAAAGCCCTTTGCAATATCTACGGAGTTCCTTCGCAGTTATTAAACGATTCGGATAATAAGACATACAATAACCAACTAGAAGGCGAGAAAGCGTTAACTCTTCGTTGCGCTATTCCTTTATTAGATTCATTAAGAGACAATCTTAACCGTAAATTGCACACGGATTGGGGTTATAAAGGGACCGATATTTACGTCGATTACGATATTAAAGTCTATCAAGAATTAGAGTCGAATAAGTCCGAGCAAGTTAATTGGTTAGATAAAGCGTGGTGGATTCCGCCGGCGCAGAAAAATGAAATAATGGGTATAAAGACTCCTAGTTACGTTCCTAATGAGGAAATGGAGAAATTATATATTCCTAGTAGTTTACAACCTACGGATCAATTCCAACCCTTAACACTTCCTAACGATCAAACTCTTTAACTTTCAAATAATGGAAACTAAAAACTTTGATAATTTGTTAAACTCTTTAGACGAGTTAAAGCAAGAAATAAAAAAGACAACCGGAATTAATAAAGCCGGAGTTACTTACGCTATGGGCTTAATTGAAGACGGCAAATTCAAGAAGCCTAATTCTTGGAGCCGCCCAACGCCCGCAGACGAAAACGCATTTATTGAGGCCGAAGGTATGGCCGCTTATGGCAAATGGCACCTAGGAATAGACAGTAACGTAGATCCTAACCTTAAAGGACATTGGACTTATGTATTTACTAGCGACTTTAAAACAGTAGATAGAGCGGGACTTATTGCTATTAGACAAAGAGCGGGACAAAATAAAGAGACGGCTATCTTTGAGGCGGCCGGTAAAATACTAGAAAAAATAGACGCCTAAATGATTTGGCAAGACTATAAAAAACTTTATTGGAACGCTTTAAAACAGTACTCCCCGAAATTCCAAAAGGAGTTACAAAGGCAAGTAGATACCTACTGTAAGACGCAAGATTATAACGCTATTAGTAGTAAGGCAATTAAAAAGACTATTCAAAAGCTACATACTGCGCTTGGTACTAAAATGGCGGGGATAGCTTATAAAGACGTTAAAAAAGGAGTTAAATCCTTTAATGGTCCGTTAGAGACTAAGTCGGAATTAGTAGATTTATGGGCCTATACTATTCTAGCCTATCTAGAAACCAAAGGACTAGAAGACTTAGCCGAGGGAATAACTGACACTACCAAAGAACAAATAAGAAACTTTCTTATTCAAGCCCAAGAACAAAACTTAACGACTCAACAATCTATCGCGCTACTAAAAACAAGCGGGATAACTAATTTTAGAGCCGAGTTAATCGCAAGGACCGAAACGGGAAGAGCGGCTAATATCGGATCGGTAGTAGGCGCAGTCTCTACCGGATTAGTTACCGTTAAAGAGTGGATTTCTACCCAAGACTCTAGGACTCGTAGGATTCCAAGGGATCAAACGGACCACTTAAGCCTAGACGGAGTTCAAGTTCCAATAGACGCGACTTTTACAGTTAAAGGAATGAAATATATCGACTTAATGTTGCACCCTTGCGACTCTTCGGCGCACGCCGGAAACGTTTGTAATTGCCGTTGTACTTTAGGCTATGAAGCACAAAGAGACGGTTCGGGTAAATTGCTAAGACTAGAAAATAATCCGCCGCTAGGAGACGTCGGTAGGATTTGGAATATATTTAACGATACAACCGGAAGACAAATAAAGGATCTAATTGCGGAAGCGTTACGATAAAAAAAAATACTATAACTTTGAATTACGAATAATTTATTTAAGCTATGAAAAAATACCAATTTAAAGACATAATAGCGGAGAAACAAGATTCTACTTATTCCGTTATGGACGTAGATAGCGCGCAAAGAAGAGTTAAAACAGTTTGGGCGCGTTGCGGTAATGTGGATTTAGATAACGACATTATAGTAGCGGAAGCGTTTACTAAGACAATTAGAGAACGCGGTCCAATGGGTAAAAATCTTATTTGGTCTTTAGTAGATCATTGCGCAGAAATGGACTCGGTAATAGGTAAGCCGGAGCAACTTTACATAGAGAACGATATGTTAATCGCAATCACTCCGATAGTAGATACCGAAATGGGCGAAGACGTAATTAAAATGTACGACGCCGGTTTAATTAACCAACACTCAATAGGATTCAGTACTATTAACTCTAGCGTAGATAAAAAAGGAGTTAGAACTATTACGGAATTAAAACTATACGAAGGATCTGCGGTACTTTGGGCGGCTAATCCGGAAACTCCGACTTTAGACGTTAAGAGCGAGGACCGTAAGAATAACCTTAACGATAGATTAGAAAAACTATTAAAAGCGTTTAAGAGTGGCCGTTTTACGGACGAGACTTTCGCATTAATGGAAATAGAAATAAAGAGAATACAATCCGAAATTTTAGAAATAGAAGTAGTTAAAGAAATCACTCAACCCGCAATCGCAGTCGAGCCGGTAATAAACGAAACAAAATCTAACGAGGATTTATATAAGGCAATCAACAAATTTAATAACCTATTTAAAAAATAGAA
>ENA-OSIY01001297-OSIY01001297.1-marine-metagenome-genome-assembly--contig:-NODE-1297-length-13499-cov-10.845627_pt1 | contig 13499 bp, 4 predicted proteins | sample MGYA00237884_ERZ534233 | MGnify/ENA primary metagenome ERZ534233 (study PRJEB26412, sample SAMN06343840) | marine metagenome | isolation source: estuarine water | place: USA: Columbia River Estuary... | reverse complement strand
AAATGGTGAATTAATCATTGCGTCAGGTTCAATATCTGACCTTAGTGGTCCCTTTGTATTCATCGGTTCACCAAATACGGGAGATGAAGGTGTTGCAGGAGCTTTCAGGTCAGTTTCAAAAATCTACCAAGGTACATCCGCACCAACTATCACTGCAGGAACCTACGGGTCAATATTAGACGGTACACCTTTCTATTCAACTGGAAACGAATCGTTATATATATTAAATAATGATGGTGCCGGTGGAAATACAAGAATAGATTTGACGGGTAACATTGAGGGTAATGTTATTTCTGGAGTTACTATTAATAATATCACAGGTACTATTGCAAACATTTCAAATGTTTCAGGTTCATTCACAGGTAGTGGTCAAGGACTTTACAATATTCCTGCAAGTGGTATCACTGGTTTAGAATTGAATAGAATTTCATCAGGATTAGCAACTGCATCTATTTCAGAAGCAAACGGATTAAGAGTTAATACTAAAAGTGAAATTACAGGTTCATTAACAGTATCGGGTAACACATATACCATTGGTGATGTTTCTATAACAGGTAACACATCACAAACAGGTTCTATCGACTTAACGGGTGATATCTTTTTAGGTGGTAATATTACAATTGGTAATCAAACAACCGATATAATTCAATTTGGTGGTGAAGTAAGTTCATCAATCTTACCAATTTTACATAATTCATTTGATTTAGGTTCTTCATCTAAAAATTGGAGAAACTTACATGTAAGTGGAACGGCATATATTGATACGTTAGAGGCTCAACAAGTTAATTTTAACGATTTGGGAGTTTTAACTGATTTAGTTGTAAGTGGTAGCACTTATTTAGGTAACGGTGGAGACATAACAGTTATTAGTGGTTCAGTTTATAACGACCAATTAACTGATAATAGAATTGTTATCGTTGGGGCTCAAGGATTATTAGAAGATGATGCTAATTTTACTTTTGACGGAACACAATTAATTGTCGGTCAAGGTTTAATGGAAATAGATACAATTGACGGCGATATTAGAACTTCAGGTTCATTGTTCGTTAATACAGATTTAAATGTTAGTGGAAGTGTTACTTTAGGTGATATGTCAATGGATAGTGTAACTGTTTCAGGTTCACTATATACACATAACACAACATATCTTGGAGATATGAACACTTCAATGGGTGACGCATTAATTGTAAGTGGAGGAGTTAAACTTAAAGGTTCACAAACAATATCAGACGATTTAATTGTATCTGGTAATGTTTATCTTGGTGACATGTCAATGGATAGTACAATAGTTTCAGGTACATTATACACTCATAACACGACTTACCTTGGGGATATGAATACTTCAATGGGAGATGCGTTAATCGTAAGTGGTGGTGTTAAAGTTAGAGGAACTCAAGTAATTTCTGATGATTTAATAGTATCTGGTAATGTTTATTTTGGTGATATGTCAACTGACAACACCATCATATCTGGAACCTTATATACCCACAACACAACCAACATAGGAGATATGAATACTCTATTTGGTACTGCATTAATCGTAAGTGGAGCAATTAAACAAGTTGGAGATAATGATATCAATGGTAACTTAATAGTTTCAGGTAACGTTCTTTTAGGTGACACTATAGGTGACACAACAATTGTATCGGGAACTCTTTACACACACAACACCACATATGTTGGGGACATGAATACTTTATTCGGTACCGCATTAATCATAAGTGGAGCAGTTAAACAAGTTGGTGATAGTGACATTAACGGTAACGTTACAATGACAGGGTCATTAACAAATAGTGGTAGTCTGAACATATCAGGTGGAGCATCTGTAACAGGAGCATTCACAGTAGGTTCAGGTTCAATGACAAGTTTAGGTGGTGACTTATATGTGTCAGGTAACTTAGAAGTTTTAGGTTCATCAACAAGTGTAAACTTACAATCAAGTACAGTTAACATTGGTGACAATATCATTTTAGTAAACGCTTACTCACCTTTCCAAAGATATGCAGGTATCTCGGGTTATGATTCCGGTTCAATAGGAGCTTCGGGTTCGTTATTATGGGATTCAACAAACGATTATTGGATGTCAGTATCTGGTAGTGGAGAATCAAGTAAACTTATTGGAACAACAGCAGGAACATACGGTAGTGAAGTAAGTTTAACAAGTGGAACATTCCCAATTGCAACATCAACAAATACAATTGGAGATAGTTTATTAACTTACAGTGGAACAACATTATCATATAACACAAATAAATTTACAATCGATTCAGGAACGGGTGATACAACAATCACAGGTAACTTAACATTGTCATATTCGGGTGGAACAGATAATGGAAATAAAACATCAATGATTACATTTAGAAATTCAAGTAACATATTAGGATTTGTTTCAACAACAGAAACTACAGATGTTCTTGATGGTATCTTAGGATACAAACATTCAGGTGGTGGATTAGTATTCTCAACCGTTATTGACGGAGGTTCATACTAAAGAATAAAAATTAAATTATAAGGGAGGTCTAAAAAACCTCCCTTTTTTGTTTATTTAATCCAAAGTTTTGTGTATTTATAGTTAAGACCTACATAGGTCAATTAACCGTGGTATATACCACAATACATAGGAGAGAACATATATATGTCACAAATAGTAAAACTGCGTAGGAGTAGTGTATCAGGTCAAAAACCCACTAACTCGAATTTACAATTAGGAGAATTAGCATTGAACACTACCGATGGTAAAGTTTATATGGCTAAATCTGGTTCTCTCGGACCATCAGTTGAGGAACTGATAACAACAAACACGGTTAATACGGGTTCATTATCTATTATTGGTGCCATTACCGGTTCAATTTTTACAGGTTCATTTGTGGGAGATGGTAGTCAATTAACAAATATACCATTATCGGGAGTTACAAACTTAGTTACGATATCAGGTTCTATTGATAATCGTTTAGATATTTTAGAAGCATATAGTGGTTCACAATTAGTTCCATCAGCATCAATGTCATTCAGGACATTACAAACAGATGTTTTTTGTAAAAACATGACAGGTGCTCAAATTAATAAAGGCACAGTCGTTAGAATTGTTGGTTCGATTGGTGATAACCCATTAATAGGTGTTGCCAATTTAATGACTGAAGGTGAATCCGCAAACACTTTAGGTTTTGCAACAGAAAACATACCAAACGATTCATTTGGTTTAATTATAACTGAAGGTACATTAATTGGTGTTAACACTAATGGAATGACAGCTGGTGCGTTATTATATTTAGGAGTTAACGGAACATTTACAACCACACCACCTGTTGCACCAAATCACGGTGTTCGCCTTGGAGAAGTGTTAAGAGTACAACAAAACAATGGTTCAATTTACGTTCGTGTTGATAATGGTATTGAATTAAATGAGGCTCACGACGTTATATATACAGGAATAACCCACGGTGATTTACTAGTTAGAAGTGGTAGTCTTTGGAAAAATAGTAAATCATTAGAAGGTAATTACATTGTCACTGGTAGTTTAACAGTTACACAAAATTTAACGGTATTAGGTTCGTCATCTCTTGTTTATGTTACCTCATCAAATTTAGCTGTTAGTGCATCTTTCATTAGTGTAAATGTATTTGAACCTGCTGAAAGATTTGGTGGTTTAAAAGTTTATGATAGTGGAAGTTCGAATGCAACGGCATCATTGGCATGGGACAGTCAAAATAATCATTGGATTTATCAAAATGCAAGTGGTTCATCTTACTCTGGAGGTATGTTACTTGCGGGACCAAGAAATAGCGGCTCATTAGGACAAGAGGTTGGTTTAATTAATGGTAGAATAGCCAAATCAGTCGGGGGCGACCACTTAGATAATTCAATCATTTCTGAAACGGGAACAACCATTAATATTGACGGTAATTTAGTTGCCAATTCAATTACGGGGTCATTTGATTTTTTTGGGTTAATTAATAAACCAACATTAGTTTCAGGTTCACCACAAATTGATATTACAGGAACAACAGGATACTCAACATTCAGTGGTTCAATTAGTTCAAGTATTGGTAGTTTATCATCATCAGTTGCAACGACAACATTAAATATTGTAAACGATTTTAATTCGTTTACATCTTCCTATACAACAGGTTCTTTCACCGGTTCATTTAAAGGTGACGGTACGGAACTATATAACATTCCGGCAAGTGGTGTGACGGGTTTAGATAAAATTGTTAGTGGACCATACAGTGCATCAATTTCATCAACTAGAGGTTTTGAAGTGAATGTCGGTTCCACATTTGAAGATAATATGTTGATAAGACATAGTGGAAGTATTAATATGTTAACCCTTATTGGTAATCACGAATCTTATACACAATTAAATTTAATGAACATGAATTCTGGCTCATCTGCCAGTGGTGACATAGTAGTTACATCTAACAGTGGTGACGAATCTGTACATTATATTAACATGGGTATTAACTCATCGACATATGATGCTGGATATGTTGGTGGTGCAAATGATAGTTACCTTTTAAATTCAGGAGAAGATTTATATATTGGAACAATTGGTGGAGGTATACACAGTTCCGATTTACATTTATTTACACAAAACAATTGGGAAAATCCCCAGATACATATTAGTGGTTCAAAACAAATTGGATTTAATACAAGTTCAGTTAGTGATGGATTTCAATATGAGTTTAGTGGTAGTATAAAAGGTAAAAACAATTTAACTATTGTTGGTAGCGTATCGTCATCCATGTTTACTGGTTCATTTAAAGGTGATGGTAGTCAATTATATAACATTCCGGCAAGTGGTGTTACAGGTTTAAGTTTAGATAAAATAGTTAACGGTAACGCAAGTGCATCAATTGACAACAATGGTTTCTATGTTAATAGAGATGTTTATATTGATGGTACAATTACAGCAAAAGAAATTCATACCGATTATGTAACATCATCAGTTTTATTTCAGTCGGGTTCAACCAAGTTTGGAAACACGAATGATGACACACACCAATTTACAGGTAGTTTACATGTAAATGATGAGGCGACCGATTTCTCAATTGTTGGTAATGGGTTTGGTCAAACAAGTTTAATATCACCAAACGGGGCTTTAGTACTTACACCTGGAATTTATGGTGTTCAAATTAATGGAGCGTTTCCAGATTTAAAAGTAAACGGAAATATCGTATCGGATGGTTATATTTCGTCATCAACAAATTTTAGAGGAGATGGAAGTGGATTATATAATTTACCTTATAGTGGGTTAACAAATGTCCCAACATTAATTTCAGGTAGTTCACAAATTTCGTATACGGGAATAACCGATACACCAAATGGTGTTGTTTCTGGTAGTTCACAAATTATAGATTTAGGTTTCACAACAACAAGTTCATTAAATTCATTTACGTCTTCATATGTTATTGATTCATCGTCTTTTGATTCGAGAATTAATGTTATAACAGGTTCATTAAATGGATTAACATCAACATTTAATTCGTACACGTCATCAATGGATACGTTTACATCGAGTGTTTTATTATCATATCAAACATCATCGATGACCGTTTTAAGTTCATCATATGCTGTGACCGCATCATATGCTTTAAATGGTGGAGGTGGGGGTACCGAAGGAAGAACCGCCAAATTAGTACAGAGTGTAGTTTCGGATACATGGACATTCGCACATAATCTTGGTGAGAAATATCCGTCAGTTGAAATATTCGATGAGAACGATTATGTCATTATCCCAACCAATATATTGGCTGTGGATGAAAACAATTTAACGATAACATTTTCACATGAAATAACGGGTGTGGCAACTGCAACTGTGGGTGGTGGTTTACCATACATAAGTGGTAGTTACAACGGAAGAGTATTGGCTGTTGGTGCTGGTAACCCAGTTTGGAAAGAAGGTATTATTAGTGGTTCATTACAAGTTTCCAATTTTGGATTTGCAATCACAGGTTCCAACTCATTTAAAGATAATCAAATTATCACAGGAAGTGTTACCATCCGTAATGCTAAAATGGATGCAACATGTGTAACATTAACAACAAATGCAACTGTATTCAATTTAGGTAGTTACGATGGTGCTATATTTGATTACGTGGTTAAAAATGGTGGAAACATGAGAGCGGGAACCATAACTGGAGTTTGGAATGGTTCAACGTCTAATTACAACGAAACCTCAACGGTGGACATGGGAACCACATCAAATATTAATTTTAATGTAACAGGTACGGGTCTATTAAACGCCGTAATTACGGGTGGAACTTGGCAAGTTGAGGTATTTTATAGAGCATTGGGTTGTAGTTCATAAAATATAACTAAATAGGTTAAACATAATGGTTTGTTTTGGTATTTATTGGTAACACATTAGTGGAAAGTGAAACTAATCAAATATGGCAAACGAATTTAAAATTAAGAACGGACTTGTTGTGTCCGGCTCAGCCGATGTTGAGCAAAATCTAACAGTAAATGGTATCCTTACCGCGAAACAATATAATGTTTCGTTAATCAGTTCATCGATACTTTTCGAATCGGGGTCAACCCAATTGGGAAACTCATTAGATGATACACATCTTTTTACAGGTTCCATTAAGGTTACCGGCTCAATTACTTTAAACGGTCAACCGATTGGTACAGGAAAGTTAGATGAAACAACATTCGAAAACTACACATCAAGTACTGATAGTAGATTAGGTTTACTCGAAAATTCAACTGGAAGTATTAGAAATGATTTTAATTCATTCACTTCGTCATATACTAATGTGTCAGGTTCACTTGACTCAAGATTAGATACCTTAGAAACCCTTAGTGGGTCATTTACAGGTTCATTCTCGGGGTCTTTTGTTGGTGATGGTACAAACTTATTTAACATCCCTGCGAGTGGTGTAACGGGCCTTAATTTAACACAAATTGCTGATGGTTCGGTAACGGCATCAGTTTCAAATACAAATGGTTTAAGAGTTAACAGTAAATCGGAAATTACCGGTTCGTTAATTGTTACAAATGGAATTACGGGTTCGATTGATTATAGTAATATAACAAACAAACCAACCTTAGTTTCGGGTTCATCTCAAATTCAAATTACAGGAACAACAGGATACTCAACATTTAGTTCTAGTATATCTTCAAGTGTTGGTAGTTTATCATCTTCAATTGCAACCACCGATTTTAATCAAAATACGAGATTAGGGTTAATTGAAACTTCGACAGGTTCGTTAAACTCATTTACATCAAGTGCATTAACAAGAGTTGGAGCGATAGAGACATTTACATCAAGTGCATTAACAAGAGTATCGGCAATTGAAATTGCAACAGGTTCATTAAACTCATTTACATCAAGTGCATTAACAAGATTAGGTTTAATTGAAACAAGTACGGGAAGTTTGAATTCATTTACTTCAAGTGCATTAACGAGAGTATCTGCAATTGAAATTGCCACAGGAAGTTTAAATTCATTCACATCAAGTGCACAAACAAAAGTAAATTTAATAGAAATAAGTACGGCTTCTTTAAATTTATTTACTTCAAGTGAGTTAATTAGAGTCGGCACCATTGAGACGAGTACCGCTTCTTTAAATTCATTCACATCTAGCGCACTAACAAGAGTTGGAGCAATAGAGACATCTACAGGAAGTTTAAATTCATTTACTTCTTCGATAAACACAACAATTAAAACTAAATTAAATACCGAATCGGTAATATCAGGTTCAGTACAAGTTAACATAACTGGAACAACGGGGTATTCAACTTTTAGTTCAAGTGTATCTTCAAGTATTGGTAGTTTATCATCATCAGTTGCAACTACCACAGATAATTTAAGTTCATCTGTTAGTTCGTCGATTAATAGTTTATCAAGTTCAATTGCAATAACAGATTTAAATCAAACAAATAGACTTGGTAATATTGAAGTTAGTACAGGTTCGTTAAACTCATTTACGTCTTCCATTAATACAACTATAAAAAATAAATTGAATAGTGATGGTGTTATTTCTGGTTCATCTCAAATTAGTTTGGGGATGGTTAATGGATATACAACATTTAGTTCTTCACTTGCCACGACCGATTTCACTCAAGATGGTAGATTAACATCCATCGAAAGTCGAACAGGGTCGATATCAGCATTGAACATGTTTACGGGTAGTGTAAGTACATTTACTTCTAGTGTGAGTTCTGTAACATATTCTTTACAACTTGCAACCGCATCATTAAATTCATATACGGGTTCTAATAATACAGTAATAGGAACATTACAAACGGCAACAAGTAGTTTAAATAGTTTCACATCATCTATTAATACTACAATTAAAAATAAGTTAAATAGTGATGGGGTTATATCAGGTTCATCACAAGTATTAAATGGTAGTGGAGTTTGGAGTGGTAGCGCTCAGTTACCAAGTGGTATTGTATCGGGTTCATCACAATTACCATCAGGATTAGTTTCTGGTTCATCTCAAGTATTAAACGGAACAACAATCCATTCCGGTGCATTCTTTAATGGTATCAATGTTGTTTCCGGCTCAAGTCAAATTTCATTTAATGGAATAACTGACAAACCAACACTGGTTTCAGGTAGTTCACAAGTAGATATTACATCAACAACAAATTATACATCGTTTAGCTCTTCAATTGCAACAACAGATTTAAATCAAAATAATAGATTAGATTCAATTGAAAGTAAATCAGGTAGTTACGCAACAACAGGTAGTAATGTTTTCAAATCTAGTCAAACAATATCCGGTTCGGTAATCATAACTGAAAACTTAACAGTATTCGGTTCATCTTCAATTACATATGTAACATCTTCACAATTAAGAGTCGATGACAATATTATAACAGTTAACACCGCAAGTCCTGGTTCTCGATTTGGTGGATTAGAAGTTCACGATTCAGGTTCAGTTGGAATTGCAACAGGTTCAATATTGTGGGATTCTGTTAATAACAGATGGATTTATCAACAATCAAGTGAGTCCACTTATGGTGGTGGTATGTTATTATCGGGACCAAGAAGTTCAGGTTCGTTAGGTAGTGAGTTATCGTTAACAAGCGGTAAAATAGCTCGTAGTGCGGGTGGGGACCACCTTAATGATTCTATCATAACAGAATATGGTGGAACTACAATCGGTATTAGTGGTAATTTAGAAATTAGTGGTTCATTGGTTATCCCATCTACCCCCTTAGTATCGGGTTCATCTCAAATTTCATTTAATGGAATAACAGATAAACCAACATTAGTGTCCGGTTCTTCTCAAGTATTAAATGGTAGTGGAGTTTGGAGTGGTTCGGCTCAATTACCTGCCGGTACGGTATCAGGTTCATCTCAAGTATTAAGTGGTACGGGAATATGGAGTGGAAGTTCTCAATTACCTGTAGGTGTTGTATCGGGGTCTTCTCAAGTATTATTAGGAACAACAATCCATTCGGGAACATTCTTTAATGGTGTTAGTGTAGTATCTGGTTCAGGTCAAATTGCTTTCGGTGGAATAACTGGTACTCCTTCGGGGTTAGTATCTGGCTCATCTCAAGTATTATTAAGTAGTGGTATATGGTCAGGTAGTGCTCAACTTCCAAGTGGGGTGGTGTCGGGTTCATCACAAGTATTATTAAGTAGTGGAGTTTGGAGTGGTAGTGCACAACTTCCAAGTGGAATCGTTTCTGGTTCATCACAATTACCATCAGGATTGGTATCAGGTTCATCTCAAGTATTAAGTGGGACGGGAATACATTCTGGTTCATTCTTTAATGGTGTTAGTGTGGTATCTGGTTCAGGACAAATTGCTTTCGGTGGAATAACAGGAGTACCATCAGGATTAGTTTCTGGTTCATCACAAGTACTATTAAGTAGTGGTGTGTGGTCAGGTTCAGCACAATTACCAAGTGGAGTCGTGTCAGGCTCAAGTCAAATCACATATGGTAGTGTTTCGGGTGTTCCTTCAGGATTAGTTTCTGGTTCTTCTCAAATCACATTCGGAAGTATATCAAGTATACCATCAGGATTGGTGTCAGGTTCTTCACAAGTATTAAGTGGGACGGGTATATGGTCAGGTAGTGCTCAACTTCCAAGTGGAGTGGTTTCTGGCTCTTCTCAAATCACATTCGGAAGTATATCAAGTATACCATCAGGATTGGTTTCTGGTTCAAGTCAAATATCATTAACGGCAACTACAGGATTTGGTTCTTATTTAAATCAAGCAGTATTAACATCATCTTCACCAACTTTTAGTAACGTTTATGGTACCACATTACAAATTAATGGTAATGGAGGAACGAACGACCCATACGGTACGGTGTCGGTATCTCAACCAATCACATCAGCATATTCATATTATGGTTTAACAAGAAACGGTAATATAGGAATGGGAATGGGTATTAATTTATCCAATCAATTTTTCATCGGAGCAACAACGGCCGGTGCAACGGGAGCAGTGTTGAGTGGAACCGCTTGGGTACTTTTGAGTTCAAGTGTTGCGACATTTAACGGTACATTATCAGCCTCAAACTTTAGTGGTTCATCGTCAGGAGCAAATACTGGTGACCAAACAAGTGTTACGGGTAATGCGGGTACGGTTACAAATGGTGTTTACACAACAGGAGCATATTCTAACCCATCATGGATAACAAGTTTAGCGTATTCTAAAATATCAGGTGTACCTGCGTTTATAACTTCGTATACCGAAACAGATACATTGGCAACTGTCACAGCAAGAGGGGCAACAACGGCAACCGAAACCATTTTCACGGGTACATTAAAAACTAGAAAATCACAAACCGCCGGAGACTATACAACGGCAGCTTTATGGGTCGAGTCACATAGTACCACCGCAACAGGTATTGCTTTCCATATTAGTGGAGTAAAGGGTACGTACTTAGAAATGAGAACAAACCAAATACTTTATTGGGATGGAAATACTGTATATCATAGTGGTAACTTAACAAATAATAACCAACTTACAAATGGTGCGGGTTATATTACAGGAATTAACTCAAGTGCGGTAACGACGGCATTAGGTTATACACCATACAACGCAACCAACCCTAATGGGTATATCACTTCTTCGGCAACATCTTTATCTTTAACCGGTAATCTAACTGTGTCTTCGGGAAATTCAACCGGTGGTGGTATTATTTTGGCCGATGATGGGGATATTGTCGATTTAAATGATGCATACTTATCTTTAAGATTTTCTTCTGGTGTAAGAATATATTCCGCCAATAGAGGTGGTTCAGCTGTAATTACTTTAGGAAACACTGGTGTGGTTACCGCAACAACTTTTAGTGGGGCCTTAAGTGGTAATGCCACAACCGCAACAACTGCAGGCGCATTAACATCAATGAACATATCTCAGTTCACAAATAATAGTAATTACATCACAGGTATATCATTTGCAAACGTTTCATCAAAACCAACAACGATAAGTGGATATGGAATTACGGATGCAATTACAACGGGTAACATTGGTTCACAATCTGTAAACTATGCAAATAGTGCAGGAAGTGCACCAAACGCAGGTAACGCTAACTCATTCTATAACGTAAGTGCGGGCGACGGAAATGGTATTAAGTTTTGGTCATCCGACTCATATAAAATATCAATGGGTGTCGGAAGTTTATATCAATATGGGCCCGTTACTGATTATTCCATTAAAATGCAAATGGATGTAGGAAGTGCAGGTAGAGGATTTACTTGGGGTAGAGAAGGTATTGCACCAATTGCGGGATTAAATGGTACATCAGGAAATATGCAAATTGCCGGTACATTCACAACAGGTGGAAGTATATTACCATTGAGTAACAACTCCGTTAACTTAGGTTCGGTATCACTTGGTTGGGCAAACGTTTATACGAATGACTTACACTTAAGTAACATGAATAAACCTGAAGGAAATGATGTTGATGGAACAAAAGGTACGTGGACTATTCAGGAAGGTGCAGAAAATTTGTATATTATCAATAATAACAACGGAAAGAAGTTTAAAATTAATTTAGAAGAAATTATATAAGATGCCATTATACGTTAAAAATCATATAATAAGTTCAAATGATATCACAAGCACTGGAATTTTTAAAACAAAAATTCCTCGTGATGGACTCATTTGTTATTTGGACGCGGCGGATGTCGATTCATACCCGGGTAGTGGAACCGTTTGGAACGATTTAAGTGGTAATGTTTATAACACAAGTGGAACGTTAGTAAACGGAGTAACATACAATAGTGGTATTGCTGGAGGTGTGTTGGTGACTAATGGTTCGAATCAATATATCACAGTACCTTGTGGAAATTTATCATCAACAAATTACACCATAATAGGTGCCGCAAAATATACAACACCTAGTGGTAGAATTTTTTCTGGTGAATCAAATAACTGGTTATTAGGTTGGTGGGGGGCAACCACTGAAAATTATTACGCTGAAGGTTGGGTAACCGCCTCAAGTGCTGGTGGCTCCGATACGAATTGGAGAATAATGGCGGGTACAGGTAACATATATGAAGACCAATATATTGTTTATGTAAATTCAGTTGCCACCTATTCAAATCAAAGTGGTAGTCAAGGTCCGTATAATCTTAGTTTAGGTAGATATGCACCAGGTAATAGTGAATATTCTAGCGCATATATTAGTTATCTTTTAGTTTATAATAGAGTTTTAAATCCTTATGAAATTTCTGAGGTGTATCAAGCTACGAGAGGTAGATTTGGTATTTAACAAATTTAGTTATGGGAATAATAATAGGTGGAAACACATTATCGGGGAATTTTAACAATTCTGGTGAATCACAAAATACACCGACAGTAGTAACGAATGGTTTAGTTTTATGGTTGGATGCGGGTAACAACGCGTCTTATATTAATTCATCTAACTATTATGATTGTGGATATGGTTGTCAATATTATTCATCAAATCCTGGTTGCACAAATTGTAACACTAGATGGAAAGATATGAGTGGTTATGGTAATGATGGAACAATTCAAAATGGTACACCAATATCATATAGTAACGGTAGTGGAGGTCATTTTGCTTTCGGGGCATCAAATTACGGAATTCAAATGACAAATAGTTCATCACTTATAAACTTAAAAACATCACAAGGGGGTTCTGGATTAACTATTTTAATTTGGGCTAAAAGTACGGGAGGTACGGGAGCTTGGAGAAAATTAATTGGTAACTGGGATGGTGATAACTACATTGATTTATATCAAAGCCCTTCAGGTTATTGGCATCAAGATGGTAGTGGAGAATCATTATTTGTTGATGGTATATCTGTGGGTAATGACACATATTATATGCCGGGTACGGGTTGGCATCAATGGGGTGCAACCAATTCAAATGCAGGAACTTTAAGTAATCCAACACAATCATTAACTGTGGGTAATGAACCTAATTTAACTTCATATCCGTGGATTGGTGATATTGCTATTGTTCAGATTTACAATAGAATATTAACCTCAGATGAAATAATACAAAATTACAATAATGGAAGACAAAGATTCGGAGTTTAATATAAAATA
>ENA-OSIY01001296-OSIY01001296.1-marine-metagenome-genome-assembly--contig:-NODE-1296-length-13504-cov-8.429731_pt1 | contig 13504 bp, 6 predicted proteins | sample MGYA00237884_ERZ534233 | MGnify/ENA primary metagenome ERZ534233 (study PRJEB26412, sample SAMN06343840) | marine metagenome | isolation source: estuarine water | place: USA: Columbia River Estuary... | reverse complement strand
AAAGATTTTCTAATACCCTTAGTTACAGGAGTTACTCGATGCATTGTATATGAAGGAAATAAGAATACACAACCTTGATTTCGTTCTGCTTTTTCAAATGGACCTTCCATACTTCCACCTCTAAACAATTCTAAATCTCCACCCTTATATTCATCAGGATGAGATAATTGAACAGTAATTGATACTTTTCTTTTAGATAACATTCCAGGACCAATGTCAGCATGCCAATCGTAATGACCTTTATTAGTTCCTAAATACTCAGTATATTGAATTTGTTCTGGAAGACTTTGGAGGTCAAAGTGCCATAAACTATTATTAGCCTCTTTAGCAAAGTTAGATAATTTTTCATATAACCAAAACCATTCATCTGATTGGGGAATCCATTTAATTCTTGAAGATCTTTGTTTTTCAACATCTCCCCCAACTATAGTTGCTTTTTGAAATTCAATTTTAGCAACTCCTTTTTCTATTTTATCAAGTTCAGATTTATCAAATCCATTTTTATAAAAATAATAATTTTGAGAATCGGTTTCTGCTTGTTCAAAAGTGTAATTTAAATTCATCTTTTATTTTTGTTTGTAGTAATAATATACGATAAATTTTTTGCTTATCCAATTGGTTTTTAAATGGAATTTTTAATCATTTTTACTTTATTATCTAATGCTCGGGCATTAATTGGAATATATAAAAATCCACCTTCATTTACAAATGGTAAATATTTTTCAATAAGTTGATTAGATAATTCTTCTGTTAATGCTTCATACCATATATCAAGTACAATTATATCGTAAGTTTTTTCTATAGAGAATGTAAACATATCATCTTTAATAATATTTATATTTTCATTTAAATGGCCTAATTGATTTACAATATCAATTATATTTTGATCATTTTCTATAACATCAACTTGTGCAAAGTCTTGTACAACATAGGGTATAACTCCAATACCTAAACCACTAATTAACATAGAATTAAATTCTACATCTAATAATTCGGGAGCATATTCTATAATATAATCAGGAGCATCTACAGTTATTACTTTACCCTCAGGGTTGTATAATCCTATATAATCTATATTATTATAGTTTTTTATTGAATATCCATTTAATGTAATATCTTCTGTAAGTTTTATGTCAAATAATCCTGTTAAACTGTTTAACATTTTATTTTGAATCATTTCTTTATTAATCATTTTTATTTTTATATTATAAATTATAAATTATAAATTATTTTATGGTGATAATTATGCTGGTGGTACAAGTCCGATTAAACCTCCTATTTCTACAGTACATGTTTGACCTGAAAATCCATTTGGGATGGTAAAATCAGCATATGCTGTGGAACTAAACCCTGTATTAGATACAGTAACACCATCATAAAATTCATTATCTAAATAAACATTAATAAAAGAAGAAGGATTAGCACAACCTGCTCCTTTAGTTCCTGAAGTTGTATATACTTCAATAAAATCATTATCGTTAACCATAATGTATCCAAGAGTAGCTACTGAGATAGGCCCAACTACTTGAGTAGAATTTACATATACTGAGAAGCTATCCCCACCACAACTACCTACAGCATAATTCCAAGAAGCTGATATGGGTATGAGATTACTATACCCATAAAATTCACTATAACTATCAGGTGAACTAAAACTTGCAGATGATGCCATTCCACGCAGTGATATATTAGTTGCTGAAACTCCAAGTTCATTTGCTATTTGACTTCCACTTATTGGTCCTGATGCTGGTAACGCCATAATTATATTTTATTTTTAACTAGTTAATTAAATTAAAGTGCCCAAGGTAAATTTGGTTCTTTAATTGATTTTAAATTAATTTGATTTTGAATTTTTTCATTTATATGTTCTTCATAGCTTCCTACAACAACATTTTGTATCCATCCTAAAACAATTTCTTCTGTTAATTCTGTATAAGGTATAAAAGTTTCTGGATTAATTAGAGATTGAAGAAATGGTGTTGCTCCTGAAAATGTTCCAGTGTTACCATCTGTATCGGTTCCTGTTTTTTTCCAATAGGTTTGTACAACTGCGTCTGTTACATTTTCTGTATCTACAGTTTTAATTTCTGTTATTTCCCAAGTATAAGTCATAATTTATTATATTAATTATTTTATTTTTTTACAATATAAAAACCTGTAGATAGATCAATAGCTCCCGCTCCATATCTTTCAGTTAATAATTCTTTAAACTGAATTTCTCTTGTGTTTAGTTCAAGTAAATTAAAATAAGTTTCTTCAGTAATTTTTTCATTAGTAATTTCGGCAAGTTTTACTTCACCTAATTTAATTAAATATTCAATTCTTTTTTTATAAAGATTATTATTTATTTCTACTTCTTCTTCTGATAACCTAATTTGTTGATTCATGGTTTTGTGTTTAAAAATTTTCTTAAATTATTACTATCTAATAGTGGTATTTTTACTATAATGTTTTTTAACGAATCATAATAGTATGTTACATAGTTATGTTTGTCTTTTACAAAGTTATGCATTTCTCTTAATATAGCATATTTCATAGAATCTCCTTCAAGATTTTTATAATTTTTAAAATAACTATATTCACTACATGTTTCTTTTATGCTTCTTTTTATAATTTCTATATTACTAAAATTATAAAGTTTACTTGGTATTTCTTTATGAATTTCTGTATGATATATAATTAATATTTTATCATACTGTTTACTTAATACTTCATAATTTAAATACTTACTATAATGTGTAACTAAGTATCTATACTCATCAGTTGCATTTTTTATTTTATTTAAATACTCTAATGTAAGTCCTACCGGTTTTCCTTCTTGATCTAAATGCTCTGCTATAACAGATGGAACTATAGATATTATTTTATCTAATCTTCTAATTCTTCTACATATTATAAAATCAGGAGGTGCTATATCATCTCCATCTTCATGCCATTCTGATAGGGGTAATATTTTTTTTATATCATTACCAGATGCTAACATACATCCATTTCCTACAAACCCCACATCTTTATAATTCTCAATTGCTAAATCATCAATAGAACAACCTTTCCATGTTTCTTTTTTAAAACTACCTACTATTCTTCTAGATGCTTCTACTGCACTTACTGCTATTGTAGGTTTAACCCAAGTCTTGTTAAAATAAACACCACTAGCTATCCCACAATTATTAATATTATTATAAGATTTTAACAAATCTTTTAAAGCATTAACTGGTGGTATTGTATCATCATCTACAAAATGAACATATGTTTCATTTTTTGCAGCATCTAATCCTATTTCAATATTATATAATGCTGCTCTATGTTTCTCTTCAGGGTCTTGTTGCCTTACAATTTTTTCCCATTCATACCAATCTAGGGTAGGTTTACATTTTAAATTACCTGGTATAAAATGAATGTTTAAATATTTTTTATCCAGTTGTAACTCTTTAATTCTACTTTTTAGTAATGTTTCAAAATCTGCATCGCATCCTAATACTATATACAGATTCACATCTATACTCTCAGGTACTTCTACATTTTTAAAATAACTTAGTAGAGGTGTTAATGAAAATTCTCTACCTATAACAACCGTTGCTATCCCGCAAGATGCATTACTCATAACATTTACAATTTGTTTTTAATTCTTTTACTTGTTTCTCTAATTCTTTAATGGACTCTATTAGTAGTGGTATAATTTTATCATATTGAACAGCTTTCATTCCACTTTCTCTTGTCTGAACTGCTTCTGGAATTACTAGTTCAATTTCTTGAGCTATAACTCCTACATCATGTCCTTTATTACCATGTAATGGTTCGTCTTCTATCCAATCAAATTCAACTCCATTAATTTGAGATAATTTTTCTAATGAAGAATCAATATTTTTAATATTCTTTTTCCAATTTTTATCTGAAGTAGAATAAGCTACTATATCATTTGTTGCTTCAAATCTACCTGATGTGTTGGTAGGGGTTATTCCTAATCCCATAGCACCAGCAGCTGTTATTCTTAACCTTTCTCCTCCATTTGTAGCAAATCCTAAAGTATCAGCTGATATATTATACATACCTGTATTGGTATCTCCTGAAAATGAGAACGCTGGGTTTGTATTTGCACCGTTCCCACCTGCAACTCCATTAACTGAATTTACTATACTTAGTCTAGAAGTACTTGCTGGATCTAAGTAGTAAGCTGTATCTGCTGAGTCATAGAATATTGGTGCTCTAAAATCAGTAGTTGCAGAGGCTATACCTGGAAATGATGTATTTCCTGATCCATCTAATAATGTTGCAGTTCTAGTTAAAGTAGTAAATACTCCTGAGTATTGTCTAATATATATTGGTTCTGAAGCGTCATCTGCAGTTGCTATTTCTACAAAACCTGCATTTGTAGCTGTACCTCCAATTCTAATACGGAATTGGTCATTATCAGCCATTTGACCATATACTAAGTCTGCTGAGTTAGTACCTGTTACTGTAGCGGTAGTTTGTGTTGCAGTTGAGGCGTTTCCTGTTAATGGCCCACTAAATGCTGCTGCTGTTAGTGTAGTTCCATTAAATGTTAAGTTAGCTGATCCCGCTGCATTATTTGAACCATCTTTATATATTACCTGATTTGCTGATCCTGCTGTTGGTCCTGTTGGACCTGTAGGGCCAGTTGGACCTGTTGAACCTGTTGTACCTTGAGTTCCTGTACCTGTTGTACCTTGAGGACCTGTAGGACCTGTAGGACCAGTTGGACCTGTTGGACCAGTTGTACCTACGGCACCTTGAGATCCTGTTGGACCTGTAGTACCTGTTGTACCTGTAGTTCCTTGAGGACCTGTAGGACCTGTAGGACCAGTTGAACCTGTAGTTCCTTGAGATCCTGTTGGACCTGTAGGACCAGTTGTTCCAGTTGTACCTTGAGAACCTGTAGGACCAGTTGGACCAGTAGCTCCTGTAGCTCCTTGAGCACCATTAGTTCCGTTTGTACCTGCTGTACCTTGAGAACCTGTTGGACCTGTTGGACCAGTTGTACCAGTTGTTCCTTGAGAACCTGTAGGACCTGTTGGACCCGTTGTACCAGTTGTACCTTGTGAACCAGTTGTACCAGTAGTACCTTGAGCACCTGTAGCACCTTTATCTCCTGTTGTTCCGGCAAATCCTTGAACACCTACCTCACCTTTTTGACCTGTTGGACCTTGAGTACCTGTAGTACCTTGAGGACCTGTAGGACCAGTTGGACCAGTTGAACCTGTAGTACCTTGAGATCCTGTTGGACCTGTAGGACCAGTTGGACCTGTAAATCCTTGTGCACCTGTAGAACCTGTAGTTCCTTGAGGACCAGTTGGACCTGTTGAACCTGTTGTTCCTTGAGGACCTGTAGGACCTGTTATACCTGTTGTACCTTGAGGACCAGTTGGACCAGTTGTACCAGTAGTACCTTGAGCTCCAGTTGTTCCTTGAGTTCCATTTGTTCCTTGAGGACCAGTTGGACCTGTAGAACCTGTTGTACCTTGAGTACCCGTTGCTCCTTTATCTCCTGTTGTACCTGTAGTACCTTGAGTACCAGTAGTACCAGTTGCACCTTGAGATCCTGTAGTACCTGTTGTACCTTGAGTACCTGTTGTTCCTTGAGGACCTGTTGGACCAGTTGGACCCGTAGAACCTTGAGTACCTGTTGTACCTTGAGTTCCAGTTATTCCTTGAGGACCAGTTGTACCTTGAGCACCTGTATCTCCTTTAACACCTGCTGCACCTTGTAAACTAATTGATGAAGTTGGTACTTGAGATAAATTTGTATATCCTGCACCATTAGACATTACTATATGACTAAAAGATGCTGTTGAATTTGTATCTAAAAAGGATGCTGTTTCTGTTATATTTAGTCCTGTTCTTCCACCTGCTGTTAAAGCAACTTGGTTGACACCATCACTAAACATTCCAGTATCAGTATCTCCTATAAATGAATATGCAGGAGTTGTTTTACTACCTCTATTAGTAGTAATAGCATTAATACTATTATTTGTTTGATTAACTACTAATGAACCTGATATGGTTGCACTACCACTTATATCTAATTTAGCATTTGCTGTTACTTTTCCTATTGTTACATCCCCACCAAGTGGTTGAAATGATAAAGGATATACCTCTGAATTAGCAAAGTTCTCTCTTTGACTTTGAATAGAATGAACACCTGATTGATATCCTCTAAATACAAGACCATAAGGTGATGGAGAATATGTTAAAAATTCTGCAGTTACAGATCCTGATTGGGGATCTGGTGGGTATACACTTCTAATTACACCTTCTGTTTCTAAAGATCCTGTTATTACAGTATCTGAAATAATAGTAACTAATGTTCCATTATCTGAAATATTTGAATCATTTAAATGATGACTTCCTGCTGCTTTAGGAATTCTATTAGTTGTTAAATAAGTAGGTACTCCTTTTGTTGCATATTCAGGCCCAAATAATGTTACTCCATAATCAATTGCCGCCCCATCATTATATGAATAGAACCAGTCATTAGTTTGACCATCAAAATTAAATGAGGCAGTTACTCCTACTGAACCTGAATCGTATATTGATATACCTGCATATCTTTCTGTAGGTGTATCGTTATTTAATACAATATAAGAATCTCCAATAATAGTTACTGAACCAGATACGGTTTGTAAGTAACCAATAGAGGCAGATGTAAAAGTAGCACTTGAAGCTGAAATTGTACTTGCATTTATGGTTGGAGCTGTTAAAGTAGTTCCATTAAATGTAAGAGTAGATTCACCATTAAATGGTGTTGGACCATTTCCTGTTGCTGTAACTAAATAATTATCTACATTATTTGTAATTGCTGTTGCTGCAGATGTACCTTGAGCACCTGTATCACCTTTAGTACCTGTTGTACCTTGGGTTCCAGTAGTTCCTTGAGTACCTGTTGTTCCTTGAACACCAGTATCACCTTTAGTACCTGTTGTACCTTGAGTACCTGTAGTTCCTTGAACACCAGTATCACCTTTAGTACCTGTTGTACCTTGTGTTCCAGTAGTCCCTTGAGCTCCAGTATCACCCTTAGTACCTGTTGTACCTTGAGCTCCTGTTGTCCCTTGAGAACCAGTTGTACCTGTTGTACCTTGAACTCCAGTATTTCCTTTATCGCCAGTTGTTCCTTGTGTTCCAGTTGTTCCTTGAGTACCTGTTGTACCAGTTGTTCCTTGTATACCTTGATCACCTTTAGTACCTACAGCACCTTGTGTTCCAGTTGTACCTTGTACACCTTGATCACCTTTAATACCTGTTGGACCTTGAGAACCTGTAGTTCCTGTTGGACCTTGAGCACCTATATTTCCTTTATCACCTTGAGGACCAGTTGGGCCTGTTGAACCCTGAGAGCCGGTTGATCCAGTTGTACCTTGAGAACCAGTATTACCTGTAGTTCCTTGTGTACCTGTTGTACCTTGAATACCTGTATTACCTGTAGTACCTTGTATACCCTGATCACCTTTTTGACCTGTAGAACCTTGAGTACCAGTTGTTCCTTGAATACCAGTATCACCTTTAGTACCTACAGCACCTTGTGTTCCTGTAGTACCTTGAATACCTGTATTTCCTTTATCACCTGTAATACCCTGGGTACCATTTGTACCTTGAGTACCTGTATTTCCTTTATCACCAGTTGTTCCTTGAGGACCAGTTGGACCTGTATTTCCTATAGCACCTTGAGAACCTGTAGGACCTGTATTACCAGTTGTTCCTTGAATACCAGTATCACCTTTAGTACCTGTTGTACCCTGAGCTCCTGTATTTCCTTTATCACCTGTTATTCCTTGAGTACCAACTGCACCTTGAGTACCTGTTGCACCTTGAGAACCTAAATTTCCTTTATCACCTTGTGTTCCAGTTGTTCCTTGAGGACCAGTTGGACCTGTATTTCCTACTGCACCTTGTGCTCCTGTTGGACCTGTTGGACCTGTTGGACCTATATCACCTTTAGTACCAGTTGTACCTTGGGTTCCTGTTGTTCCTTGAGCTCCAGTATTACCTTTATCGCCTGTTATACCTTGAGTACCTGTTGTACCTTGAGTACCTGTTGTACCTTGAACTCCAGTATCACCCTTAGTACCTATAGCACCTTGAGTACCTGTAGTACCTTGAACTCCAGTATCACCCTTAGTACCTATAGCACCTTGAGTTCCAGTAGGACCTTGAGTACCTGTAGTACCTTGAGTTCCAGTTGGACCTTGTGGACCTGTTGCTCCTTGTAAATTTAAATCGGTTCTATAGAAAGTATTTCCTGAAGTATCAGCTACAACTACTCTTGATTGAGTTGTACCAACTGGAATAGCTGAAATGTTAAGGGAAGAACCTGTTAAAGTATTTGATATATTTAATGAACCTGAGATGTTAACAGTTTGTGCAGCAAAATCACCTCCAATTAATGGTACACCACCTGCATTTGCTATATAAAGTTTATCATTTTCAGATGTGCCATTTGAAGGGCCGGAATTAGCACCTATATATATGTTGTTACTTCCAGAAAAATTAAAGAATCCAGCTCCATTTCCTAAAGCTATATTATAAGATCCGGTTGAATTTTGATATAAAACATTATCCCCTAAACCAATATTGTTACTTCCTGAGGTGTTATTACTTAAAGCTAAATTACCTAAGGCTATGTTATTTTCACCTACACTATTATTTTGTAAGGATTGATTACCTAAAGCTATATTATATCTTCCTTTAGTATTGGATAATAAAGATTGGTTACCTAAAGCTATATTACTAGTACCAGTTGAAAACATACCATCATCAAATATGTTATTAGCTAAAGCACTTACTCCTACTGCTATACTTCCAACACTAGAATTATTACCTTTTAAAGCTAACCCATTAATTGAACCTGTTACTTGAAGTGAACCTGAGATTATAGCTGAACCTGTATAGGGGAATGGGTTTGAATTTAAAGCATATGAAGCAGTTGTGGCAAATGAAGCAGTTCCTGCTAAGGAACCTGTTATTCCGCTTGAAACGGTAAGAGAATTTAGTGAAGCGTTAGAACCGCTTACTAAGAGTTTTTTCCAATTTGGCATTTTATACGAGTTATTATTGGTTGGTTACACATTAGTGCCCACTTCCGTTAGGCCTATAATACCGTAATAAATATATAAATTAAAAGCGATATTGAAAAAAGTTAAAATTACTTATCTATTTTCTTTTCTAGATTTTGTATTTGAAGTTGTTGTTCTTTAATTGCTTGAATTAAAAGTGCTACTATTTTTTCATATTTAACAGCTTTGTACCCATTATCTCTAGTAGTAACTACTTCGGGAATAATTTTTTCAATTTCTTGAGCTATTACTCCAATATCGTGTCCTTCATTTTCGTGTATTCCTGGTTTTGGTATCCAATCAAATTCATATCCTCCTAAATTTAATACTTTTTCTAAAGCATTTTGGATTGGAGTAATATTATCTTTTAATCTTTCATCTGAAGAATAGTATGCAACAACGTCATTAGTTGCTCTAATTAAACCTGCTGTTGTAGGAGTATTAGTACCTACACCTAAAGCACCATTTATATAAGCTGTAGTTCCGTCAAATGTAAAGGCAGATTCTCCATTAAAAGGCGTTCCTGTACCTGTAGCAGTTACTATATAATTATCTGTATTATTTGTTATAGATGTTGTAGCATTTGCTCCTTGAGCACCTGTTGCACCCTGGGCGCCTGTAGCACCTTGTGTACCAGTTCCAGTTATACCTTGAGCACCTGATGGACCTTGAGCACCTGTAGTACCTTGAGTACCAGTTCCAGTTGTACCTTGAGCACCTGATGGACCTTGTAAACTTATTGATGAAGTTGGTACTTGAGATAAATTTGTATATCCTGCACCATTAGACATTACTATATGGCTAAAAACAGTTGATGAATTTGTATCTAAAAATGTATCTTCATCTGTTATATTTAGTCCTGTTCTTCCACCTGCTGTTAAAGCAACTTGGTTGGGGCCATCACTATATATTCCAGTATCAGTATCTCCTATAAATGAATATGCAGGAGTTGTTTTACTACCTCTATTAGTAGTAATAGCATTAATACTATTATTTGTTTGATTAACTACTAATGAACCTGATATGGTTGCACTACCACTTATATCTAATTTAGCATTTGCTGTTACTTTTCCTATTGTTACATCCCCACCAAGTGGTTGAAATGATAAAGGATATACCTCTGAATTAGCAAAGTTCTCTCTTTGACTTTGAATAGAATGAACACCTGATTGATATCCTCTAAATACAAGACCATAAGGTGATGGAGAATATGATAAAAATTCCGCGGTTACAGATCCTGATTGTGGATCTGGTGGGTATACACTTCTAATTACACCTTCTGTTCCTAAAGACCCTGTTATTTGAACTAATGAACCTGATGCAAATATTAAATTTGATCTAGATATATCTGCTGTTCCATTTCCTATAATAAAAGCAGATTGAGCAGATGATGATATATTATATTGACCTATTACTGATTGGTAAGATCCTGATGCTACTGTGCCCCAACCTGCAGCATGAGATGCTAAACCTGAAGCTATTGAACTTGATCCTTCAGCATGGGAATAATTTCCTGATGCAGTGGTTAGATACCCTTCTGTGTGAGAGCCTGTTCCTAATGCTAGTGTTACAGTTCCTTCAGCATGTGACCATGATCCTGATGATACTGTAGCAAATCCTTCTGCATGAGAAACCTCTCCTGATGCTGATGTATAAAATCCTTCAGCATGTGATGAACCTCCTCCTGCATAGGTATTTTCTCCTTCAGCATGTGAAAAATTTCCAAGGGCTGTTGTAGAAGATCCTTCAGCATGAGCCGCATATCCTGGTACGATTGTACCTTGTCCCTCAGCATGTGAGTAAGATCCTGATGATTTTGTACTAAAACCTTCTGCGTGGGAGCCCTCTCCTGAGGCTGATGTGTAAAATCCTTCGGCATGAGATCCTGTTCCTATGGTTATTGATGATGTTCCTTGTATTAAAGATCCTGCTACTCTTAAAGTAATACCATCAAATGTTAAATTTGATTCTACTGAAGCATTTGGAGCAGAACCATTTAATGTTAATAAACCATTATCAGTTGTTCCTGTTAAAGATAAAGTTCCGGTTGTACCTTGAGCTCCTGTATCACCTTTAATACCTGTTGTACCTTGAGTTCCTGTACCTGTACTACCTTGAGCTCCTTTATCACCTACACCACCTGGACTACCTGTTGTACCTTGAGCTCCTTTTTCACCTGTTATACCTTGAGTTGCAGTACCTGTTATACCTTGAGCACCTTTATCACCTACTATACCTTGAGCACCTTTTTCACCTGATGTACCTTGTGTTGCTGTACCTGTTGTACCTTGAGCACCTTTTTCACCTGTTGTGCCTTGTGTTGCTGTACCTGTTGTACCTTGAGCACCTTTATCTCCTAAACCACCTTTTTCACCTGTTGTACCTTGTGTTCCTGTAGCACCTTTATCACCAGTATTACCTTTATCTCCAGTTAAACCTTGTGAACCTAAAGCACCTTTATCACCAATTGGACCTTGAGCACCAATTTCTCCTTTTTGTCCCTTATCACCTGTTATACCTTGAGCTCCAGTTGTACCTTGAGAACCTATAGCACCCTTATCACCTGTTATACCTTGAGAACCTATAGCACCCTTATCACCTGTTATACCTTGAGCTCCAGTAGTACCTTGACTACCTATAGTACCTTGAGATCCAATATTTCCTTTATCACCAGTTATTCCTTGTGTACCAGTTGTACCTTGAGATCCTAAATTACCTTTATCACCTGTTGTACCTTGGGTTCCAGTTATACCTTGAGACCCTGTAGCACCTTTATCACCTATTGTACCTTGAGTACCTTGAGATCCTGTTGTACCTTGAGATCCTGTTGTACCTTGAGTACCTGTAGGACCTTGAGTACCAGTATCACCTTTATTACCAATTTCTCCTTTTTGTCCTTTATCACCTCTATCTCCTGTAGTAGTAAAAGATACTAATACATCTTCACCTTCATATAGTGGTGAGGGTGCTGAATATGAAGTTGATGTAACAGTTATAGTCCACCAATCTGATCCTTCTTGAAGAGTTAGATTAGAAATAGCATATAAAATAAATTCGTTTGAATCAGTTTTATGAGATATTCTTACAAATCCTTTAACTGCTGATGTTACTGAATCAATAGTTTCTAAGAATGAATTAATATTATTACTATTATCATCTGTAGAATCTATAATGATAGTAGTAGCTAAAGATTGAGATACATAATTGTTTAATCCTATTTTTCCTTGACCTGGATCTTGAACTAAGATTGAGGAAGTAAATGTATAGTCGAATGAAGCACCACCAAAAGAACCATCAGTACCTTGAGGACCTACATCACCCTTAGTACCTGTTGCACCTTGAGAACCTAAATCACCTTTATTACCTGTTGTACCTTGAGTACCTATTATTCCTTGTGTACCTGTCGAACCTTGTGTTCCCGTTGTTCCTTGAGCACCTATAGCGCCTTTATCGCCCGTTATACCTTGTGTTCCGGTATTACCTTTATCACCAGTTGTTCCTTGAGTACCTGTAGTACCTTGTGTGCCTATATTACCTTTATCACCTGTAGTACCTTGTATTCCTATTTCACCTTTAGCACCTGTAAATCCTTGGGTACCAATATCACCTTTATCACCTATTATACCTTGAGTACCTGTATTTCCTTTATCACCTGTTATACCTTGAGTACCTGTTGTACCCTGAGATCCAGTATTACCTTTATCTCCAGTTGTACCTGTAGTACCTTGTGAACCTGTATTTCCTTTATCACCTGTTATACCTTGAGCACCAGTAGTTCCTGTTATACCTTGGGCTCCAGTATCACCTTTATCACCTTGATCACCCTTATCTCCTTTAATACCTGTTGTACCTTGAATTCCAGTATCTCCTTTATCACCTGTTGTACCTTGAGTACCTAAATTTCCTTTATCACCTGTTGTACCTTGAGCTCCAGTTATACCTTGTACTCCTTGATCTCCTTTATCACCTTGATTACCCTTATCACCTTTAGTACCTATAGTACCTTGTGTTCCTGTAGTACCTTGAGCACCAATATCACCTTTATCTCCAGTTACACCTATAGGACCTTGAGTACCTGTTAGTCCTTGAGAACCTGTTGCTCCTTGGGTACCAGTATCACCTTTATTACCAATTTCTCCTTTTTGTCCTTTATCACCTCTATCTCCTGTAGTTGTAAAAGAAACTAATAAATCTTCTCCTTCATATAATGGGGAAATAGCAGAATAAGAAGTAGAGGTTACAGTTATAGTCCACCAATCAGATCCAATTTGTTTTAATAAATCAGAAATTGCATATAAAATAAATTCATTTGAATCAGTTTTATGAGATAACCTAACAAATCCTTTAACGGCTGATGTTACTGAATCAATAGTTTCTAGGAATGAATTAATATTTGTACCATTATCATCTGTAGAATCTATAATAATAGTAGT
>ENA-OSIY01001294-OSIY01001294.1-marine-metagenome-genome-assembly--contig:-NODE-1294-length-13516-cov-5.483593_pt1 | contig 13516 bp, 20 predicted proteins | sample MGYA00237884_ERZ534233 | MGnify/ENA primary metagenome ERZ534233 (study PRJEB26412, sample SAMN06343840) | marine metagenome | isolation source: estuarine water | place: USA: Columbia River Estuary... | reverse complement strand
GTATGATCTACAACTATATCTCCCTTATTACCTATACCTTTATCTACCTTCTTTTTAAACACCTTGTGTGTTTGACCACCAGCTTTAACAACCTTACCACCATTCTTTAATGACGTGCCATCTTTTTTAATTAGATGACCATTAGGAACAGGAGTTATACCTCCACCATTCTTAAGAACACCTTTCCCTACATAAGCTTCAGCTTTCTGTGGATTCCACGGACCAGGTTTCCTAATACTAGCCATTATAAACTTCCTTTTGTTTCTGTTACTTCTTTAACTAATCCACTTTCCACCGCATTACCAAGAACATCTTCAAGTGTACCTACAGCTTCATTAGCTATAAACAATGCTTGAGCTTCTTGTGTACCAATTACACTGCGTAATGCGTTTAATACAAGACCAAACTCACTACCAGATAATACAAACTCAGCATCTTTAGGCCAAGTGTATTTTTTAGCTGGATTAAATTCTAGTTTAGATTCTTCTTTCTTAATCACTGGATTCATTTGTTTAATTTCTGCTGCCATAATTTTAATTTTAGGTACAAATATACAAATATTACTTAAGACCCCAAACTTATTTCAAAAACAATTGTTGCAGAAGCCTTTATACTTTTAGACAAATCTAACTTGATTTGAAATATATTATGGAGCTTTAATATCTCCTCTAATAACATTTCATTATATTTAGGAACCGAAGCAGCCAATCTAAAGTGATAGGAGCTAGGATTCTTAGTTATTTCCAATATAGAAAGCTCATCTACTGAGCTTATAACTCCTTCAAGATGAGCAAAATAAGCTATTTCATTATCTTGCATCACCTCAGGAAAGAATTTTTTGCTTATTTGCATTAAGACAAGGTTAATCTGTATTTAGTTTGAGCAGCTTCTCCAGATAGAGATTGTGCCACATTTTCAATATCAGGCATGTTATTAGCTTCTCCATATTCTTCTAGTTGCTTAGCAAATGTTATAAGATCGTTCACCACTTGCATAGAAGCTCCTGTAGAATAGTCTTTAAGAACATCAATTTTGTATGCTTTCACTCTTGTTCCTTTATATCCCATTATTTTTTCAACAATCTCATCTTGAAGATCCCCCACCCTGTCATATATTTTACCTAAAGCATCATGCTCAGCAAATGATGTTGTTTGCCAATGCAATAGATGTAATTGCTCATAGAAAAAGGACAATTTACCAGCAATTGTTTCTGGTGTAAGAGCATTTCCTATTGCATTTTCCATCATCTCACTTGGAAATAATGATTTTGCCATGCTGTTTTAGTTTTATATAGGTTGTGTTGTTGTTGTACTAGTAGTTGTATTTCCACTAAATGTTATAGGAGAAGCTTCTCCTGAACAACCACATTGTCCAATTTCTGCTAAGTCATAATCACAAAACAAATCAGTTACATTAACAGATCCTGATACAGCACAAAATATTACATAATCCTCTGCATTTAAATCTACTAATTCAATAGTTTGATTACTGTTATCTACACCAGAACGATATGTGACAGTGGCTGAACATGTATCTTCTGTAAGAAGTGATAGTTGATATTGTGTTCCACCGCTGTTACACTCATATCCTTGTACTTGCTGCCAAGTACCCACCTTTGGTTTGTTTCTACGTAGAATAAGACTACCAGGAACTACACGTCCACTACCATCATAGCGTACGTAGGCTTTTAAATCTCTGCGATTAATGCTTCCCATAATTTTTTATTTAATTAGGTTAATAGTTTGTTTTTTAATATGATAAGTTATACTTATTTTTTAGTTCGAATAATTTTGTAACATAATAGTGTGTACCATGTTTCATAGCTCTCTCATCTGTTAAGAGCATTTCTAAATGCGTATCTCTAAAAGGATCTTTTCCTGTATGATAGAGTCCTTTATAAAATGCTGGGTAGGTTTTCATATCTCTACTAGTTATACCAGCATTGTGAAACATCCCAAGCTTCTCAACCTTCTCAATTGAGTCAGATGCCCAAGAGAAGTCCATTTCAGAAATGTTTTTAGTTTCAATATCTCTCAACCAAAGGTTCCATAACACAGCCCACATATCTGCACACCAGCTTTGAAATCCTTTATCTTCACTAGCAAAGAATTGCTTGTTTATATGTTGAAGATATTTACGAATGATAATACAATCATTCATCACTTTATACCAGAATGCAGAATCTACATTCTTTAAAAAGTATTGAGCTCCCCCAGAGTTTAGATTGTTAGCCTCAGCTATTTCTCTGTTAATTCCAATTAAGCTTGTAATTTCAGCTAGAACATCTCTAGTTTTGTATTCTTCAAGCTTCTCAGGAAGCACATCTTTAATTTTACTATCAAAATATGAAGCGTTTATGTAACTGTTTGTATCAGATAGATAACAGATTTCATCATTTATGTAATCATCTATATTAAACTTGTCTGTAAATAATATATCACAATCACAATAAAAAACAGCTTTTGTCATCATTTCAGGGTGTTCCTGAAAGTATTTCATTAAGCTAAAAGGACGCAGAACAGGAATATAAGTTCCTAATTGTGAACTAACATCTCCTTCATCCTTGTAGAAAGCAAATTGTGCTTCTGGATATAGCTCCATTATCTTTTCCCATTTACCATTGTATTCTCTAAAGCTAGGGGTGTACACAAGTACAATAGCTTTATCTGAATGACCAATTGATTTTAAACTTTCTAACCAGGCATGAACCTGCCATGTGTAATAAACATCATCTGGCTGGCTGCAGATAAATCTGAGATCCTTCATATGTAGTTTTTGTTGGTTTATTTACTTTTACTAGCTTCTAAAGCAGCTTTTGCTTCTTCACGAGTCATACCTTCTTTAATAAAATCAGATAGTTTTTTATCTTTAGCGTCTCTAATAGCTTGTTCTTCTGGGGTTACTTTTGTAATTGACATAATTATAAATTTTAAACGTTAACATCTACATACCATCCTTTAGCTTGTAAGCTTAATACAGCTGCATCTCCTGTAACACTAGGAATAGCATTTGTACCACCTGCAAGATACACATAGCCATTACTAATGCCATAATTATCAAGAGAAATGAGTACATGATCTACAGAAGCTTCTGTTAAAGCATTATCTGCCAGGTCAACATCATTTAAGTTTGCACAACCTGTAATGTTTATATGAGTGAGTATACTACAACAATGATAAAGTTCATCTATAGAACTTAAACCAGTTAAGTCTAAAGAATAAATATTCATATTATCACTATCCCATTCATCAAGACCATTAAGTGCAATAGCATTATTTAAAGATGTAGTGTCTCCAGGTCCAAACCCTAATTCAAAATCTCGTATTTGAGAAGGGTTGTTAACACATAAAAGAACAGTGTGAGGAATAGCATCTCCAAAATCATATTGAAAATCATAATTACTTCCATCTGCATCAAGACTAAAAGACTCTGAAAAACTAGTAGTCCAATGAATAGTTCCTGTTAAGTTAGCACCACTTGATCGTGTTTGTAAAGTAAATCCATATACACCAAATGGAAATTCTTCATCATATTGATTGCCCACTGCTTGTAATGTTACACAAGAATCACAGACATTGGTAGTTCCACAACATAAATCAACAGGCATAATCTCTACAAACTTACCAGTGGTAGGTTTGTCTTGTCTTAATATAAGACTTCCTGGAACAATTTTCTTTTGTCCATCATAGCGTACATATGCTTTTAATTTATTATTGCTATTTGACATTTTATTTTTAGTTTAACAAGGGGTTAATGTATCAGTCACAGTTAGAAAAACAGCAGCATCGTTATGGTAATACCAGATATATGGTTCATCAACTGAACACAAAGTAAAAGTTCCTATCTGTCCTGAATTAAAAGCAAATCCACCACCACTATAACCACTAGGACAATTACTTAGATAGAATCCACCAAAAGCATCATATGCTGTAACCTCAAGTGGATTAGGAACATTTATAATAATTACAGCTCCTGTATTTCCTGTAGCATTTTCCACATCTTCTGCTGTTATAGTGTATTCCCATTCAGTCTCTATACAAGCAGCTGTGGTGGTTGTTGTTGTTGTAGAACAATCATTAGCAGTTACACAGATTAAACGTTCTAATTGCTTAGATATCTGCCAAAGCAAATTGCTCTTTGTACCCCATCCTATTTGTCTTGAAGGTATTGCCATTAGTGTACTATTTTTAAAACATCTCCAGTTCTATATACATCTCCATCTATTAATCCATTTGCAATAGCATTTGCATTATCAGTGTATTCAAGAACATTTGATAAATGTGGTGTATTTAATGCATTGTAAGTCACCCCTGTAAGATATTCTAATTGCTTAGAAATCTGCCACAAGAGGTTTTCTTCTGTGCCCCACCCTATCTGTCTGCTTGGTATTGCCATGATAAAAAAAATTAATGCCCAAAGATATGTGTTTTATTAACATATACAATGAGCTTATAAAAATTGGTATAACGAAACTGATTAGAGCAATTCTAATCAAGTTGATTATTTTCCTTGTCTGTTATAAGGTTTTGTTGGTGCATCTTTAGGACCTTTGAATTTTTGTGCTTTGCCCCTTTTACGCTTACCAAAAGAAATTTTTATTGAATTACCTACTGATTTTGCCATTATATACTTCCTATTAATAAGTTATGAAATTGATAAAAATGTTTAATCCTATCATCTAGCCCTATCACCCCTCCATTCACCTTTCTAGTCACCTTAGCTACCACCTCACTAGTGGGCCCTCCATCAGCCACTGTATTGATTTTAGCCTTATTCCAGAACCAAGCAGCAGATAGTAAAGGATATTTAGTAGCTACTAGTTCAGGACTAGCTAACACATCTTCAATAACAGTTTTATCAAAGTTTGCATAATTGTCATGTCCTGTCAATTGTATATATCCTCTTCCTCTGAATTTCCATCCATCACCAGAAGCCTTATCACCATTACCCATTCTATTAGCATACACTACATTAGCTATCTTTTCAGGCTTTCTTTCATACAACACAGCTGTAGCTACATCAAAATATTTAGGAAATGTACCTAAGAGTCCTTTGGCTGAATAGTTTAAATTCTCTTGTGTCAATTTAAAACCACCACTTTCGTGTGAACATTGTGCTAAGAAATGAGCTAGTCTTAATGCAGTGTTAATTTCAAACTTCTCTTTAACAGAATCAATTTGAGATATTACACTATCAGGAATCACTCCTTTTAGTTTATCTATATTCATTTATCTAAGTTTTATCTTCCAAAAAGATTGGAACCCATATACCACCCCCCCATCTATCTGTGTACCAATAGTTATTCCTAATATGTGATCTTTCTTAGTTTTAAGTAATCCCCCTATATGAACATTGTTTACAGTGAGACCCTTGTTTACATCTATTCCACCACCTATATAGAACTGATTCCTAGGCTTTTCATAGTTTTGTATTGTGATGGTGTTGGTTATAACAGGAATCTTGTAATTCCATTTATAAGACCTATGCTCTATTTTATTCTTTTTCACTGTATCAGCTACAGCTATCCATCCTATACTATCTATTTCTAATGTATCAGTGTATGCATTTCTAGCTAAATGATCCTTTACAATAGCATCATATTGAGCTTTGAGCTTAGGATAGTTTGTATCAGCTATGTATTCAGGAGGAAGAGTGTCATGTATTATCTCTTTAACCTTTAACTTCTTGATAATCAATGAGTCATGAATCTTCCAGGTTGTATCGTGTAACGTTACAGTATCAGCTTTTATTTGAGGAGCATTACATCCTTTATGTTGAAGAGTCACTGTAAACAGTAAAACCATTACAACAAATATTAGAATTTTATTCATTATCTTTATTGTTTGAGTTAGTTTTTGTACCAAAGTAGTAAGAGAATATCATCAAAACCAATGTCTTTATTAAATCAAATAGCTGATTGTTCATCTCATCAGGAAGTAATTTGATTTTAAATGCAATCACCTTATCTACAATAAATAAGGAAACTAATGCCGTAAATACCATTATTACAAACCTAACCAAGACATCTTTAGTACTATTTACAAATAGTTTATTAACAAATACAACAGAACTTATAATTAATCCAAGTCCCATTGAAATGCCTAATAACATTACCCATAAATTAGGATTGCTGAACATCTTTTTTATTTATCCATTTGTCTACAGAAGCAATTCCAAAACAAGCTATGGTTAACACCTTGAAAGAATCATATATGAACTCATTGACAACCAACTCTTTATGCAATGTACCAGTGATAATATCTGCCAAAGCAAACACTACCATGATTACAAAAGAAGCAAAGCCAATTACAGCTTTCTCATTAATTGAGTTGCTGTCATTAAATAAATCTGAAAAGAACTTTTTCATTTTCTATGTTAAATTTATTGTTAGGTAATGTTCCTACGTTCCTAAACACCATTGGTTTTACAGGAATATTAGTAGGAAAGGAAGTAGCTGTTTTATAGACCTGTCTTTCCAGGTTATCTATACGTGTCTTATCTATATTAGACTGAGCCATGAGAACTTTAAGATCAGACTTAATCTCATTTACATCACTCCATATTAATAAAGAAACTAGAGAGACAAGACTTGGAAATATCCATACTTTAACAGCTCGTAGGTTAAGGGATTCGTTCATAGTTTTAAAACATATGTTGGTGTAAATAAAAATACACCCATGAAATGAGTGCACAATATGGTCAGAGAGACCGATTTAGGTAAAACGTGTAATTCTACACAAAACTAGGTAAATAATTTGAAACTACCAAATCTTTTTTTAGTAGGGCCTATAGGACTTCTCCTCTACAAAATCACTTCCATACTTAATATTAATATCTTTTTTAATACGTGCTCTTTGATCATTCAATCTATAGACAGATCTAGCTAAGTCAATAAACTCGTCCCCAAAGCTACTAGCTCTTTCAAAGTCTCTTAGAAGATCTTCCACCTTCCAAAGAGCTTGGTTAACTTCAAGCAGTCTATCTGTCAAAGGATCATGTAAGATCTCAGGATGTACAGCATCATTCAGATAATTTCTTTCTTTGAAAACATTAACTAGTTTGTCTTTGTCTGTAATGTTCAGGGCTTTGATGGAAAGTATAGTCCATTTATCTACAACTTCTCCTACAGAAACTTCAATTTTCATAGCAAAACGTTTTGTTATTTTCAACAAAAATACTAACTTTGTTTGAAATAACCAAAAAATGAAACGAGAAACTAGAATAGTAAGTATTCACAATACACCTATGGTTATATTTGAGAGTCCTGAATGTATCTCAGATGATATAGTTAAATACAATGATTTCTGGGAATTTGAAATATTTAATAAATGGGAATGGTATTTCCCTACAGAAGGACTAATGTTAGATATAGGTGCTAATATAGGAGGACATTGTGTACAGTTTAAACACTATTTTCCTAAATTACAGATATGGGCATTTGAATTACACTATGATAACTATAGACTGCTTGCACAAAACATTAAACAATATCCTGATATAAAAGCATTTAACATAGGTGTAGGAAGTAGGACATCTGTTATAACATATAACGATGGACATCATTCTAACAGTGGTGTAGTGAAGGTGGTACCTGAAGGAAATAACTACAACATTGTACTTGCTTTAGACAATCTAGACATACCCCATGTATCATTCATCAAGATAGATATAGAAGGCTTTGAACTATCTGCCTTTGAGGGTATGACCAAGCTAATTGAAAGAGACCGCCCATTAATTTGGTTAGAAGATATTACATCAAACAATCAAGCAGTGTTATATTTACTTGCTTTAGGATATGAAATCATTGACTGGAATGAAAAAACATCAGACTTTTTAATGCATAAAATATGAAACCAGTTTGCTTAAACTTAGAAGAGTGTAATGGATTAGGGGACCTTATATGTGCCACCCCCACTATAAAGAAACTACATGATGCATATCAGAGAAAAATCACTATCATCTCTCAGATGCCTGAGCTATTTAAAACAAATCCCTATGTAGAGAAGAGTTATAAAGCTAGTTCAATAGACATGGATTATTTCAAGGCTAATTACATTGTGCATAATTCATTCTATTTAGTGGGCAAAAAAGATGAACGTGGTGTGGAGCATAAGCATAACATGATGGATATCAGACAGTTCCATGCTATACACCTAGGATTTATGCTTACTAAAGATGAAATGGAATGTTATTACAGACCTATGGAAGAACCAATTCACCATATAGAAGGTGAATATGTGGTGATACATCCTGTTAATAGCTGGCCTAATAGAACATGGTCACAAGAAAACTGGATCAAACTAGCTGATAAGTTAATAGAAATGGGATATAAAGTGGTGGCAGTTGGTAAAGATTCTTCTGAGACAGGTTTCTTTAATGTGAATAAGCCTGTACATGATATGGACAATAACATTATTAATCTAATGAATAAAACATCTATATCAGAAACATGGCATTTGATTAATAATGCTGCAGCTGTGATCACTATGGACTCTGGTATATTACACTTAGCAGGTACAACTAATACATGGATTATTGAATTAGGTTCTGCTATCAACCCAGAGTTTAGAACTCCCTACAGGAAAGGAAAACAAGGAACAAAGCATTTATATGTTAAAGGAGAATGCTCCATTCATTGTAGTTCTAATATGAAATATGCTATTGACTATTGGCCAACAATAGATTATGTACAGCCACTAATAGGATGTTTAGAAAAATATGAAACATTTAAATGTCATCCTGATGTACAAAATGTTGTTAATTATTTTAAATCTATAATGATAATATGAAGAAACTATTAATCATCACTCCTCATTTATCAACAGGAGGGGCTCCACAGGTGACAGTTAATAAGATAGAGCTTTTACAAAATGATTTTGATATCAAGGTGGTGGAGCATGCTTTTATAGCATGGCAGTTTGCTGTACAGAGAAACAGAATTATCAGACTTGTAGGAGAACAAAACTTTCATTCTCTAGGAGAGAACAAGCTTGAGCAACTGTCCGCTATAATAGGACAGTTCAATCCTGATATAATATCCATGGAGGAATTCCCTGAGATGTTTATGAACAGTGAGTGTGCTAATTATCTATACAGCTCAGATAGAACTTGGAAAATTGTAGAAACTACACATGATAGTTCTTTTAGTCCTAATAATAAACTGTGGCTTCCTGATCTTTTTATATTCGTTAGTGCTTATAACTCATTCAAATACACACACTTAGATGTTCCTGTAGAGGTGATAGAATATCCTATAGATAAGAAAGAACGTAACCAAATAGAAATGCAGAAAAAGCTGCAACTAGATTGTAGTTACAAACATGTTGTTATTGTAGGACTATTCACTCCTAGAAAGAATCAAGCATATGCTTTTGAAATGGCTGAGCGTTTGAAAAACTATAAAATTAAATTTCATTTTTTAGGTAATCAAGCAGGTAATTTTGAATCTTATTGGAAACCTTTAATGCAAAACAAACCAGAAAATTGTGTTATATGGGGAGAAAGAGATGATGTTAGTGAGTTTATACAAGCTTGTGATGTATTTTTGTTTCCTTCAAAAGGTGATAGGGGTAACAAGGAATTAAACCCAATAGCTATTAAAGAAGCTATGGAATACAACCTGCTTAAAATGATGTACAACCTAGATGTATATTGTAACAAATATGATAATGAACAGATGTTAGTTTATTTAAAAGGAGATATTAGTACTGATAGTACCAATTTAGTAATAAATTTAAACCTAGATGTAATGCAAGAAGAGTGTATCATCCTAGGAACCTATCCAAACATTAAGGATAGAGTGCAATGGACCAAGGATACAATCAACAGTCTTAAGCCATTAGGTAGAAAGATTATACTTGTTAGTCACTATCCTGTAGACCAGGAGATCCAACGTATGGTGGATTACTATATCTACGATAAGCACAACCCACTGACTCATCATAGTTATTACACTAGGTTTTATAATGATAAACCAGAATACTTTGCTGAGATCAACATCAATGGACTGAAGGATAGCAACCAGTCCCTCACTGTCTTAACCAATATATTTAATGGTGCTAAGGCTGCTAAAGAGCTTGGATTCAAGAGATTCTTCTACACTACATATGATGTTGTTCTAGACCCTAGAGATGTTCCTGCTGTGAATGAAGCATTTAAGACAGATAAAAAATTATTTGCTGCTACACTACCTACACCACAGGGACAAGGAATTCAGACCAATGGTATCATGTTTGATACAGACTTCTTCTTAAAAGAGTTTGATGATGTACGTACACCAGAACAGTGGAACACTGTATGTAAGAGAAGAGGATGTGAGAACTATCTAGAAGACTATCTATCTAAGGTGATATTTAGTTTTAATCCAAATGATATACAATTAGTTACTAATAATGAATCTACTCTACTGATACACAGTGGGTTAGGTGTTGCATCAAATAGTGAATACTATTCTATCATCCCTGTTGTTGGAAAACCAAACACTTATGTGTTCTATTTCTTTACATACAACAGAGACTATAGAAACATCCATATATCTATTGCAGACTATATGTGGAAAAGAATTACACCAGCTAACAAACATGAATTTGTTTATCAGTTTGAATTTAAGGGAGAACCTATTGATGTGAGAATGGAATTTTATGATGGAGAGGTGTGCTATAAGACAGAAGAGTTTACAATAAACAAAGACAACTTACACTTGTATAAAAATACAGGCAAGTTTGAATGGAAGAATAAAAAACCAAGAATTAAATTAGTTCACATACAAACAACATTAAACGATGAAAGAGAACAAGCAAGTAGAGATTCCCTTGAAAGAGTTAAAGACCATGGATGGGAATATGTCCTACACACTAATGAGCCCTATGGGGCACTTCCTCCCAAGTATAACTGCCTCAGACCCAATTGTGTTTCAATGGAACTCTTCGATGAACAGAAGGTTCAACAGTATGGTACTGCACTTACCCCAGCACATTATGGATGCTACGAAGCATTCAAGAATGCCATCTTAAGTGAGTTTCATGATTGTGACTTCTTAATGGTGTGTGAGGGAGACTGTATCATTGAGACAGACATACACTTTTTCGTACGAAAAGTTGAGCAATGTGCACACTTAATGGGACCAAATGATATCAACTACATGTCTTTTGGTGATAAAGATACATTAGAATATGGCTGGCCACAGAGTCCTGTTATTAAGAATGTAAATGATGACATGTATGTAACAGACCACATCATTGGTTTACAATGTATTATGTTTCCTAAAAAGATTGCTGAGTCTTTAAAATATAAATTAAGAACTCACAAATGGGATGCTGCTGATATGTATTTCAATAACATTTTTGCAGGACCACAAATGGGAATAGTGAAGAAAAGACTCACCACACAAGCAGATGGGTTTTCTTTAATTGACAACATGCAAAAAACATTTAGAAAATGAGAATAGTACACGTAGCTACAGGACTAATCACCATACCACCAAATGGATGGGGAGCTGTAGAAAGACTTACATGGGAATATAAACAGTCTCTTGAAAAGCTAGGAGATGTTGTAGACATTAAATATATGAATGAGCTAGAGAAATGGCCTAATACAATTGTACATGCACACCTAGCTAACCAGGCTTTGCATTGTAGAGACAAAGGAATTCCTTATGTTTATTCTCTACATGATCATCATGTTGAATGGTATGGAGAAGATAGTTGGGTGTATAAGCAAAACTTAGAAGCTATTAAAGGAAGTGTTATATCCTTTACACACACTGAACATTATATAGACTATTTCAATAAGACAGATAAGCTGTTCTATCTAAGACATGGTGCTAACACAGAGTTCTTTACACCAGAATATAGAATGGGTCCACATAAACTATTGATGATAGCTAACAATGGACTAGCAGGTGATTCAGGATATGATAGAAAAGGATTTAGATGGGGGATAGAAGCAGCTAAACAACTTGATTTACCCATCACTATTGCTGGTCATCCTGATAACCAGAAGTTCTTTGATATACATACAGAGCTTATGGATTATAAAAAGCTTACATTAAAACTGACAAACCCTACAGATGAAGAGGTGAGAGAGCTCTATCAAGATCATAGCATTTTCTTACATCCATCTATGCTAGAAGCAGGACATCCCAATCTCACATTGTGTGAAGCAGCTAGCTCTTGTATACCTATTGTAGGAACTTATAAAGGATCTAAACATATTCCTGGTATGTGGGTGCTACCAACCATCACTGTAGAGAGTGTAATGCTTGGCATTACAGAAACAATTAAGACATATGAGGTTCGTAGAAATGAGATGGTTGAAGCACGTAATAGTTATAGCTGGGACAATGTAGCTAAGATGTTACACAAATACTATGAGAACATATTGAAGATTAATGAAGGATATACATCAGAAAGAACAAGACAATTATATATAAACGCATATGATAACTTATAAATTAACACATGTTAATGGATTACATTTTGAATTATTAGGTGATGAAGGAAAGAATAGAGAATATGATGTTACATTTATAGATAAGAATGTAACAAAACCTATATATGAAACAAAGCTTAAGCCAGGAGGTTGGTCTAGATTAGATAGAAAATATCTATCTAATATATCCATCTTTGTTAAGTATCAAGGACGCATTGTTAAGCAAATCAATCTTCTAGATGAGTTAGCAGGCAAAAGAATATTTGTTGTATTTGAGTCTAAGAGTCTTGGTGATAGCATAGCTTGGATACCATACTGTTTAGAATTTCAGGAAGTTTATAAATGTAAAGTGATTGTATCTACATTCAAGAATGAGTTGTTTGAATCCGTCTATCCTGAACTAGAGTTTGTAGGTAGAGGAGTTGTATTACATAATATTATAGCTAGAGTAGAATTAGGTTGGTTTTGGGATAAGGAAAAAGAACCTACACATCCTGTCACTATCCCATTACAGCAAACAGCAAGTAATATCCTTGCTCTACCATTTAAAGAAATTCCTCCTAGGATAGCATTCACACCAGGAGAAAGACCTATAGTGAATGAATACATCTGCATATCTACAAAATCTACAGCACAATGTAAACATTGGTATTATTGGCCAGAGTTAATTCAACAACTAAAAAGCTGGGGATACAGAGTGTTTGAGATGTCTCAAGAAGCAGATGACTATGGAGCAGAGACATTAGAAGATAAATCTTTACATAACGTAATGAACTATCTACATCATGCAGACATGTTCATAGGACTGTCTAGTGGTATCAGCTGGTTGAACTGGGGCATTGGCAAACACACTGTAATGATTTCTAACTTCACCAAAGCAGATCATGAGTTCCAAAAAGAATGTACACGTATAGATAACTTAGAAGTATGTAATGGCTGTTGGAACAATCTTATGTTTAAGTTTAATAAGGGAGATTGGAACTGGTGTCCTGAACATGAAAATAGCCCTAGACATTTTGAATGTCATAAGGCTATTTCCTTGGAATCAGTTATAAAAACTGTCTCTTATACACATCTCCGAGCCCAC
>ENA-OSIY01001293-OSIY01001293.1-marine-metagenome-genome-assembly--contig:-NODE-1293-length-13536-cov-7.159744_pt1 | contig 13536 bp, 12 predicted proteins | sample MGYA00237884_ERZ534233 | MGnify/ENA primary metagenome ERZ534233 (study PRJEB26412, sample SAMN06343840) | marine metagenome | isolation source: estuarine water | place: USA: Columbia River Estuary... | reverse complement strand
GAAATTGAGTTTAAGGATGACGTTGATCTTGATAAAAGCGTCATCAGTTGGGGTGCTCAGAACATTATCAATGGTTTAATATATGGTAATGGAGGAATCAAGTGCTGGCCAACGCAGTTGGTATTAGATATGAAAACTCACGAAGCCGCGGAAAGCCATAATGCTAGAACACAAGTTGATTTTTGTTGGGATATCAACTACATTCAAATGGCTGAATGTATGAGTGATGTGTATAACAATGCAAGTCCTCAGCAAGCATGGCGTGCTGGGTTCCGTGAAGGTGTAAAAATGGGATTACTTGAAGGTTCAAAGGCAACAGAAATTGTTAAACAAGTCCATTGGAAAAATTTTCAACGTTTGATGGTATGGATGCATATTGGCGCAGATGTTCCAAATGGTATCTGGGCAATTTACGGAGCAAGACAGGGCTGTTATATGACTAACTGTACTGATTGGGATTACATCAATGTTAGAGATTTTAAATGGTTAAACAATTATTGGGAAAACAATGAAAGTAAAATAACAGACAAAATGCTTCCCTATGAAATCATGGGCATTGGAGAAACTCTTGCCCATGAATTGCAACTAGAGATGGCTGATATGTTTACTGCTGAACAAAGCAAATTGTTTAAGTCTATGTACGTCAATCCCCCTAGGATGCCAAACAAGTCTATAGTGAGCAAATAATGTTTGATATCGTGTTTATCAGCTACAATGAACCCAATGCAGAATCAAATTGGCTTAAATTAAAGCGCCGCTTTCCCATGGCTAAACGTGTGCATGGTGTCAAGGGTATTCATAATGCTCATATAGTTGCAGCTAAAAAGTGTTTTACTGATATGATTTGGGTGGTTGATGGCGATGCCGAGATACTAGATAGTTTTGAATTTAATCAACAGTTAGATTCTCGCGGCTTAGAAACAGTCCACGTGTGGCGCAGTTTAAATCCAGTCAACTACTTAGAATACGGCAACGGCGGTGTTAAGTTGTTACCAAGAATGATGACTATCAACATGGATACTAGTAAAACTGATATGACAACTAGTATTAGTAGACATTTTAAAGCAATGCCTACTATCAGTAACGTAACTGCCTTCAATACAGACGAGTTTAATACTTGGAAAAGTGCTTTTAGAGAGTGTGTTAAGTTATCAAGCAAAGTTATTGAAAGACAAAAAACAGATGAAACTGATAAACGACTGCAAACATGGTGTACTATTGGTGCAGACAAACAGTTTGGAAAGTATGCGTTAGCAGGAGCAAAGAGTGGAGCAAAATACGGCATTTCAAATAAAAACAATGCTGACGCCCTGAAGTTAATTAATGATTTTGATTGGTTGGCCGAACAATTTAACAAGGAATATGATGGAAAATAATACTGATAATATTAGTTGGTTACACGGATTAGAGGATTATTTTGCGTTTGCTAATGATCAAGAGTCAAAAAAATATGTAGATTTTTTAATGCATATGATTTATGCAGACAACCCGATTATAAAATTTAATGAAGGTGCTGGTATAGTTGAGTTTATCAATACATTACGTAAATATGCTCCTAATGAAATTTTAGATACATTCCACAAGTATTATAGAGAAGGGCATGATCCAGTTGCATTACAGGACGCATTTAGTAGAGGCCAAGTACAAAGTAAAATTTGGCTAGTTACAGAGTTGGCAAAAATACAAAAAGACTTCAAAGTTGTATTTTTATTAGCTGGATGGTACGGCCAATTGCGTAAGTTTTTTGACATAGCCAACATCTCTTATGATAAGATGAGAATTGTTGATATTGATCCTAAGGCATGTGAAATCAGTGATAAGATTTTTAATATAGATTTTATCAATAACTATCAAGTTAAGGCTGTAGAACTAGACTTAACAGATATGAGTTGGTTGTATCGAACAGGATGTCAGTATAAGATAAAAAACTATACTACTGGTCAAGAAATTAACGAAAAAACTATACCTGATTTGATTGTAAACACAAGTGCAGAACATTTTCACGAAGATTGGTACCACAAGTTTGTCAATAGACCTTTGGAAACAGATCCATTATTCGTTATTCAAAGTAATAACTTACATGAGGTTGAGGATCATATCAATTCAATACACAGCATGGGAGAAATGAAGAAAAAGTTTCCTATGACTAGACTTTTGTACGAAGGTGTGTTACAATTAACAGGATATAAGCGTTATATGCTTATAGGAAGACCATGATAGACTTAGATACACTGGATTTGAGAACACTGCAAGTGGAGGCCGCAAGGGCCTTGTCTACGTTTGCGGCAACTAATAACAATATCCATAAGTTTAACAAAGAAGCACACCACAATAGTCAGAATTGGTATAAAGCAGTTATACAGTGGTATGTTCAACAGCACGGTGATATGCCCAGTAAAGCGGGACCTGGTAAAGATATAAGATTATTAATGGATACGTAATGTATAGATATAACGAATTAAAAACTGTTCATTTAGAAATTACAGAAGCTTGTAATGCATCTTGCCCAATGTGTGCTAGGAATATTAACGGCGGTGAAGATAATCCACATCTTAAAGATAACGAGCTAAGTTTAGAAGATTGCAAAACTATTTTTAAACCAGAGTTTATTGCACAATTAGATAGATTGTATATGTGTGGCAACTTTGGTGACCCAGTCGCTGCTAAAGATACATTGGAAGTGTTTGAATATTTTAGACAGCATAACGCTAAAATGAATTTAACAATGTACACTAACGGCAGTGCTAAAAAGCCAGAATGGTGGGCTAACTTGGCAAGAGTATTGGGTAAAAACGCCTATGTTGTTTTTAGTATTGACGGATTAGAAGACACTAATCATTTGTATAGACAAAACACCGTATGGTCTAAAATTGTAGAAAATGCACAAGCATTTATTGATGCCGGCGGCAGAGCTAGGTGGGATTACATTGTGTTTGCTCACAACGAACATCAAGTTGAAACAGCAGAGCAATTAAGCCGTGTTATGGGCTTTGAAAAATTTCAGTTTAAAAAATCTGCTAGATTCTTTAGCAATACTAGCGGAGTTACTAAGGAAGTACACCAAGCATCTAATCGTAAAGGTGCAACTACTTTGCTCCAGGCACCAACTAATCCCAAATATAGAAATGGTATATTAGATCAGCTGAGTAATATTGTGGGTAAGCAAGAAACAGTTAAGTATATTCCTTCAAAACAAGTTGAAGCAATTGCTGTTCAAACTACACAACGATTTAATTTAGATCCAGCTAAAAAGTCTAAAATGGAAATAGGTTTAGATTCATCTAGTATAACATGTAAAGTTGCTGAAGAAAAAAGTGTATATGTAAGTGCAGAGGGTATTATTCAACCATGTTGTTGGACAGCTGGCCAAATGTATGTTTGGTATCACAGTCCTGAAGGAACACAGATTTGGGACGCAATTAAACAAGTTGGCAAAGATAGTCTAAGTGCCAAATTTAACACGTTAGAAAGTATTGTTGACGGAATATACTTTCAGAAAGTTATTCCAGAAAGCTGGGATAAACCTAGTTGTGCGGAAGGGAAATTATCTGTATGCGCCAAAGTCTGTGGTAAATATGATGCCTTTGCGGAACAGTTTAAATGAATATTGACAGCATCAAAAAAATTGAATTAGAAATTACAAGTGATTGTAATGCTGCCTGCCCTGGCTGTACTAGAACACGATTTCCAGATTTACTAAAAATTCAGTCTTTCTCATTAACAGACATTAAAAGGCTATTTCCAACTCAAAAAGAAATAGCTAACAAAGAATTTAAATTTTGTGGAGTATTAGGTGATCCAACAGTACATCCTGAATTGTTAGATATGGTGAAATATTTGACATCTAATCTAGGATATTGTGAAATTAGTACAAACGGTGGATATCAAAATACTACTTGGTGGAGAGAACTTGGTGACATTAGTGCATCTACTAAATTAGTACAAGTTGTGTTTGCAGTGGATGGGCATAAAGAAACAAATCATTTATACCGTGTAAACACTGTGTTTGATGTCATCGAGCGTAATATGGCGGCGTATGCACTGGGAGGAAAAGGTTCAGCTTGGGCAACTTGGATGTTTATTGTATTTGATCACAACGAGTATGAATTGAAAACTGCACAACAAAATGCTATAAGGTTGGGGTTTAATTTTGCTACTCGAACGGGCATACGCAATACTGTTAATGATTGGATTGCTAAATTGCCTAAAAGAGATGCTGTTACTAAAACTGTAATTAAAGAAGATTTTGTTATTACCACATCAGATGATAAAGCACACAGTAAAGTAGAACAAGTTAAAGAATTACAACATTTCATTAATACATATTCTAAATCTACAGACATTGTTCCAATTATTGGCAAGTCAACTGGCAATATAGTAAACGATGAATCTACAAGAACAAGAATTGTAAACTCAATAGTATGCAAACTAGTTCATGAAGGTGAGATATTTATAGCATCTGATTTAACACTATGGCCTTGTTGTTTTTTATGGCAGCTTGCCCATACTCACAAGGATGAATTTTTAAAATTGACTAAAGATTTTGAGCCAGGCTGGAATAGTCTGGCTAATAATAGTATTGATGAAATACTTGCACATGAGTGGTTTACTACTTTACTCGAGGCAAGCTGGGAACCATCCCATAAAATGCATATTGAAAAATGCATAAGAACATGCGGAAATAATAAAGCATACCAAAACGAGATTAAATTTATAAATGAAAACACCAACACCAACACCTAAACTGCCTTCAGAAACTTTTTGTATACTCCCTTGGGTACACCTAAGTACACGACCAGATGGTAGTATGCGAGTATGTTGTACGGCTAACGCCAGCTCGGTTGGTCCCACTAACGATAAACAGCATGGGGGTATGGTGGGTATTCTTAAAACAGATGAAGGGAAACCTGCTAATTTAAATGTTAGCGATTTTCAATCTAGTTGGAATAGCACATATATGCGCAATGTTCGTAAACAAATGCTTAATGGCGAACAACCACCTAGCTGTATCAAGTGTTACAAAGAAGAAGCTGCCGGACACAATAGTAAACGTATGTGGGAAACTGCCTATTGGATGGAACGTACAGATTTAAATCAGTTAGTGGCAGATACCGCTGAAGATGGCTCAGTCCCGCCAAAACTTAATTATATTGATTTACGTTTTGGAACAAAATGTCAGTTAGCGTGTGTTATGTGTAGTCCGCATGATAGTAGTGGTTGGATTAAAGACTGGCAAGCTATCCATCCTAAAATTGAAAACCCAACATTAAAACAAACTACATTATGGGCTAACAAAGGCAGTACAAACGGCAGCAGTTATAACTGGCATAAAAATAATCCTGTGTTTTGGCAGCAGTTTTATGAACAAATTCCTAATATGCAACAGTTATATTTTGCTGGCGGTGAAAGTTTAATCATCGAAGAGCATTATGAAATCTTAGAAGAATGTATTCGTCAGGGACATGCTAAAAATTTAGAACTTCGATATAACAGTAATGGTGTTGAATGGAGGGATGACTTGTTTGACCTATGGAAGCAGTTTAAACTTGTGCGTTTCCACTATAGTGTAGACAGTATTGAAGAAATGAATGATTACATTCGTTATCCTAGCAAATGGGAAAGGACTGCTGAAGTGTTTCACATTTTAGATACTCAAACTCCTAGCAACACTGAAGTTACTGTAGCATGTGCTGTACAAGCTCTTAACATCTACTACATTCCAGACTTTATCAAATGGAAACTAGAACAAGGATTTAAGAAAATTAATATGTGGCCGTTTGGCGCTGGTGGGGTTAATTATCACTTTGTTTATCATCCACCACATTTAAATGTTAAAGTATTGCCCGTTTGGTTTAAAGATGAATGTCGTAAAAAGTACGAAGAATTTTATCCATGGTGGGAATCTAATTGGGAAAAAGGTATACCTGAATGGCATAAAGGTAAAGTGACTTATGAGCAATGGCGTAATGCTAGTTACGGTATTAGTCGATTAGAAGGGATGTTAAAATTTATGGAAAGCGAAGACTGGTCAGTTAGACTTCCTGAAATGAAAGAGTTTTTAGATTTATGTGATGCGCAACGTGGCAATAGCTTTGCAGAAACATTCCCAGAAATGAAGGAGATTTTTAATGTTTGAATTTAATAATAATTTATATAAGAAACTAACTACTCAATTCCAAGAGACGTATGGCATTGATGCTCCGAACTTGGAATTCTATCAGATTAACGGATTAGATATCCCATTTTCTTCTTTTTGGAAACGAATTGCTATAAATTTGTCCGGGGGAGCTGACAGTGCATGTCTTACATTTTTAATTTGTAAGATCATTCAAGATAACAATCTTAATTGCAAAGTAGATGTAATTACTCATATACGATGCTGGGATACTAGACCTTGGCAAGAACCAATATCACAAGAAGTTTTTAATAAACTGAAATCAATGTTTCCAAACATCATTGAAAATCGACTTACTAATTTTATTTCTCCTGGTATAGAAGATGGGGCAGCAGGTAAAATCTTTAAGTCTAAAGAAAAAATGCGTAGCGGAGATCAACTACAAGTTGATGATTTCAATTCGTATTGTATTTTCAAATATAAGTTTGATGCAATATTTAATGCAACAACACACAACCCCCATGAATTGATTATTGATGGTGAACCACCAACACGACGCATTGATAAAGAAAATAATCCTCCAGTTTTAATTTTGAAAAGACATGATGCGTGTGTACTAATGCCTTTCTTACTAGTTGACAAGGCTTGGGTTTTATCCCAATACTACCTTTTTAAAATACAAGATTTATACGAAAGTACACGTAGTTGTGAAGGTGATATTAATGATGCAAATTTAAGCAAATTTGTACCTGCGGTGGAAGACTATACTCCGGGGCAATATGTACCAACATGCGGCAAGTGCTTTTGGTGTATTGAAAGAACGTGGGCCGAAACTCAAATTCCAGATACAGTTGCTAGGATTTCTAAATGAGCAATACATTTTGCCCAATCCCTTGGAATTTCCAAGCTATTCGTGCAAATGGTGATATGCGAGTGTGTTGTCAAGCAAACGTGACTAAGAATCAAGGGGTGATACGCAAAGATGATGGTACTGCATTTAATGCTGGTAGAGATAATTTAAACGATGCACGTAATAATTCTATGATGAAAACTATTCGTCTTAATATGCTTAACGGCGTATGGAATGAAGAATGTGGTCGTTGTAAAAATGAAGAAACTAGCGGTCTTGTTAGTAGACGCACTTATGAAAATGAACAATGGAAATTAAGTATTGACGAAGCTCGTGGTAAAACTAGTGCTGATGGTAGTATAACTACTGAAGATTTTCCTGTAGTCTATTATGATTTGAGATTCGGAAATTTTTGTAATTTAAAATGTCGTATGTGTGGTCCAACAGATAGTAACGCATGGTACGATGACTGGATTAAATTAACAGGAAGCAACAAGTTTAAAGACACTGGCGGAATAATGGAAATTGTTGATGGGAATGTCCCAGCGTTTGATTGGCCAGAGTATGAACCGTTCTGGAAACAACTTGAAGCAAATATTCATAATATACAACATGTATATTTTGCAGGTGGTGAACCAATGCTTATTGAACGACATTACGATTTCTTAGAAAGATGCGTTGAAAAAAATGCTGCAAAAAATATTGTAATAGAGTATAATACTAACATGAGTACACTGCCAACTCGTGTTACAAATTTATGGAAAAGTTTTAAACAAGTACGTGTTGGCGCAAGTGTTGACGGTATGGGTGCAATGCAAGAATATCAAAGACATCCAGCTAAATGGCAAAAGACTTTAGATAACTTGCATAAAGTTGATCAGCTACCTGACAACATATTTGGTTGGTTTGCGTTTACCGTTACTGCATATAACGTTAATCATATGATTGATTTTATGAAATGGAAGCTAACAGAGAGTGGGCTGAAGAAAATAAACTTTACACAAAAACGGCCAATTATTACTCATCATGTCGCACATCATCCAAAGCATTTAAATGTACGTGTACTACCAGAGCAATATAAGAAAGATGTAACTCTTAAGTTTGCTGATTTTGTACAATGGGCAAAAGATAACAAATATCCACCTCATGTAATTAAGCAAGCAGAGGATATTTCTAAAGGTGTCACAAGTTATATGAATAGCGATAATTATTATGATACACACTGGAATGAGTTTGTAAAGTACACACAACAGCTGGATACTATACGAGAAGAAAACTTGTGCGATGTCGAACCAAAGTTTAAGGATTACATTTAATGTCTAGTTTTGATACAGTTGATTTGCTTGATGGCAACGTATTCCAAGTAACGTGGGATATTGGTCGTCGATGCAATTACGATTGCAGTTATTGCCCAGCACACAGGCATGATAATTTTAGCCCACATGCTACATTAGAAGAATTGATTAAGAATGCAGATTTTATGTTAGAATACGTTAATTTGTATATGACATATAGAGATTACAAACGTGCTAGTGTTAGCTTTACTGGCGGTGAACCAACAGTTAATCCTAACTTTATTGCATTTGCCAAATATCTTAAAGAAGCATACGATACCAAATACAAAGACAAATATGAATGTAATTTTGCTCTTACTAGTAATGGAGCAATGAGCAAAAAAATGGCGCAGCAAGTTATGGAAAACTTTGGTCATATTACTGTTAGCTATCATGCTGAAGCTGATGATACACTTAAGAAACAAGTGCGTGATCGTATGGTACAATTCCATACTGACGGTCCGTCAAATAAATGTAGCATTAGTATTAATGTCATGTTTCACGCAGCGTATTTTGATGAATGCGTTGAATTGTGTGAATTTTTAGATGACAACAACATTAAGTATGTGCCTCGAATTATTGGTGAAGAGCCAGATAGTAAGAGTAATTTTGCACATCAATATACAGAAGAACAACTGCAATGGATGAAAGATTATTGGGCCAATAATACCAAAAAGGTACAAGAAGCATGAGTGAAGAAAAGAAAGAATTAGGACTCAAAATTGGCAGACCGTGTTGCGGCAGTAGAACAATGTGTCTAAGTCAAGATGGTGTTGATAGAAAAAGTAAGTTTGTAGACTTTAGAGAATTTAAAGGTTGGCATTGTAGTGTTAACTGGTTCTTCATGCATATTGAACAACAAACGGATAGTGTATTTCACCATCAAACATGCCAAGCACAATTTGGTCAAACACGTGGACCAATTGGTAAATTGAGCGAAGGTGATAAGATACTAAAAGAGTTAGAAGCGCATCTTAAAGCTGGAACAATGCCAACTATTATATGTCCAAAGCATACTTGCGGCTGCGGCTTGTGTGCCCCTAAAAGTTCTGATAAAGCAAAATACAAAGCAGTTATGGAGCGTCACGTTGATATGAAAGTTTTTGAAAATGCTAAAGATGACGACTTTAAAAGTAAAAACGATATTATGTGGATTAAACCTCAATGAGTGATTTGAAAACATCTGCTTACGATTTTACACAAATTCCATATGATGATATTGTACGTGTTGGACAACGTACAATGTTGTATCGAGACTTATTTACAGTAAGTTGGTTACTAGGACGGTTTTGTAATTATAAGTGTAGTTACTGTTGGCCTTATGCCCGTAGTGATAAAAAGGATCATAGACCTACTGAATTGTGTTTGCTCACAGTTGACGAAATTAAACGCCAAGCACGTGAGCGAGGCTTTAATAGTTTTCACTTTAGCCTAAGCGGCGGAGAGCCAACATTCCATCCAGGTTATGTTGATATTCTAAATCACTTAAACAATGACGCTGAAAATACCAATTACACTAGTGTACATATGACAACAAATATGAGTCGTAGTTTGGCATGGCATCGTGATGAATATTGTAAAGCAGTAAGTAAGTTTCATAGAGCTAGTATTACTGCTAGTCTACATACTGAGCATGTAAACACACCAGAAAAAATGAGTGAATTTGCTGATAAATTAGAACTTTGTCAACAACACGATGTGCAAGTAACTATTAACATGGTTATGGTTCCTGAATGGTTTGACAAAGATTACGAGAATGCGTTGTATTTTCATAATCGAGGAATTAACGTAACACTCAAACCTCAAAGCGATCCAACTGCTAGTAGAGTAGTTGATGGATACACCCCAGAAATGCTCAAAGTATTACATAACGGAATGCCACAACGTGGTTATACTGAAGCAAAGGCAGCAGAAGCCAAATTAGTAATTAGACCAGACCCTACGTTTAAGAAAGTAGCAGATCCAATATATTCACAAGATACTATCCCACAACACTTCCAAGTAGAGTTTGTGGATAAAAATAAAAAAGTTTGGTACATGGATCAAGCTGAGCGTTTTAATGCGTTTAACTTTAACAAATTTAAAGATTGGGAATGTTCAAGTGGTTACCGTAGTATTATTATACGTGAACCAGATGGCAGTATCAAACGTAGCTATAGTTGTCACGATGCTCCGTTAGGGAATATTGAAACTGGATTTAATTTGTTTGATGGACCAAAGCCCTGTGTTACTGCTAGTTGTGTGAGTAGTGCTGATAGTAAAATACCCAAAAGGTCGCCAGGAACAAAGTTACCTCTGTGGCCCGGCGACAGTTCTTACAACAGTTAATTAATATGGTTTGAAGCCATTGGAAACACTTCTGCAATGACTCGACCGCACTCGCGAGCAACCAGTTGATGTTCTAACTGTGTGCCGTTTGCGCTACGTAATTCAATAAAGTGAATCCAACTACGTAATGTACCGTTCATGTACAAGCGACTTACTGTATTACCTTCTGGTAAAATAGCACGAGCTTGTTCTTTAGCAATACCTTTACTAATAGCTTCAGCATAAGTTTGTTTAACAGTTTCGATAATAAACTTTTGCTTGGCATCCCACCATGCTTGCAACTCAACGTCATCAGTTACAACAGAATTTTGACGATTCTTTGTATCCTGCAAACGTGCCTCACGTACGACAAAGTCCAAGTCTTTAGTAGGATCCGCATAGCGTTGACTGAACTCTTGGAAACTAAAACTGCGATGTCTTAAAATTTGTCTTGCAATATCACGTGTGGTTTCGATTTCTAAGCAAGCACTTACCATCTCGAGTGGACTCCAGTGTTGATGCTTGATTAGATAATTAATTAGCTTTTCGCTTGTCTCAGTATTAAATTGATTATTTGGATTACTTACTCTAGCACAAAACGCAATTAGTTCTTGTGCATCGTAAATACCCTCACTGACCATTTCTCTACTAGCTTTGCTTGATGATATTAATTTAACTTTCATTATAATTTTCTTTTCTTAAGGAATTTTGAAGTGCCTCGAATAATGTCACTTTTTAATTTTTCAGTATCAAGTTTAAAATCTACATTTTCAATTTCGTCTTGATATTGAGTAGCCTCTTCAAGTTCACGTTGTTTTTCAATAAGTATCGCTGCTTTTTTGTCTGCATGTAGTGCTTGACCACATGTAAAACATGTTGCATCGTCCAAATCTAATACATCCTTGCCAATCTTGTTAACGAGGTTTGCTGATCGTATGAGTGCGGTCTCAACAGTGGACTTTTCTTTGTTAAGAGCAGTAAGACTGTTGTTAAGGGTATGCCAAGTTGATAGATATTCATGCAATTCAAGCTCTTTATCAATATCTAGCCGCTCAAGTTCAGTTATACTGTCTTGTAGCTTTGATATATCTTGTTTTTTCTTTAATTCCCATGTGCGTTGGCGTCCATAGAGTTGTTCAATACTTAGTTTTATCTTTTCATTGCTATTTTGTATAGCAGCAAGCTTTGATGTTTCTTCAGTTATAGCATCTTTGGTAATTTTAATCTGTTCTCTAAGAGTATCAGCCTTTTCACTAAGGATAGTAATGCCCAATAGCTGTTCGATTATGATCCGTTGGTCATTTGTGCGCATACTGAGAAAGGGTTCAGTGTAGGTGTTAAGCGCCACGATATGCTTAAACATATCGTGGCTCATACCGACTATATCATTAATAGCATCTTGCGTTTTTCTGCTGTCACCCTGACTTTCATCTTCATAAAGATCAGTTTGTTCTTGATTGTTAACATAGAACTTTAATAGATTGGGGGTTCTACCGCGTTCTATCTTATATTCTATGTTATTTTTTTCAAAGTTCAAGGTAACCAGCATATTCTTACCATTTGTTTTGTTGATAAGATTGCTTTTTTTGATATTTGTTAATGCTGTACTGATACATAGAGTCGGTGTACTTGAAGCTGATGAAACTGTATTAGCAGGAGTAACCGTAATAGTTCCTGTTGCACTTACTACGCTACATCCTCCAGTTAGTGGTATAGAGTAGTTAAATGTACCTGAAGCGGTTGGTGTTCCTGTAATTGTAATAGTGTTTCCTGCAAATGAAGCAGATACACCTGCTGGTAATCCAGTTATATTTGTTATACCAGTTGCACCAGTTGTTGTAAATGTAATTGGTGTTAAGGCTGAATATATCTGTAGTGTTGGAGTACTTGATGGTCCTGATACTGTATTAGCAGGAGTTACTGTAATAGTACCTGTAGCATTTACTGAACCGTATCCTCCAGTCAATGGAATACTGTAATTAAATGTTCCTGAAGCTGTTGGTGTACCGTTTATTGTAATTATATCTGCTGACCAAGTAGCTGTTACTCCAGCTGGAAGTCCTGTTGGGGTACCAATTCCTGTTGCACCTGTAGTGTTATGAGTTATTGCTGCTGGTAATGCGGTATTGATACAAAGTGTTGGACTACTTGATGCTTCATTAACAGTATTAACCGGTACAACAGTAATAGTTCCTGTTGCAGTTACTACGCTACATCCTCCTGTTAGTGTAATACTGTAGTTAAATGTTTCATAATCAGTTGGTGTACCGCTGATAGTAATCGTGTTTCCTGCAAATGAAGCTGTTACTCCTGTTGGTAATCCTGTTATATTTGTTATACCAGTTGCACCTGTTGTAGTATGTGTAATAGCTGTCATTGCAGTATTATAGATTACTGTCGGAGTACTTGATGGCCCTGATACGGTATTAGCTGCTGTTACAGTAATGGTTCCTGTAGCACTTATTGCACTACATCCTCCTGTTAGTGGAATATTATAATTAAATGTTCCTGAAGCTGATGGTGTACCGCTTATTGTAATTGTATTGCTTGACCATGTAGCTGTTACCCCTGCTGGTAAACCAGTAGCAGTTCCTATACCCGTGGCACCTGAAGTGGTATGAGTTATGGTTGGCATAACCGTTTGTACACATATCGAAGGGAAAGAAGATGCTGCTGTAACAGTATTATCGGGTGTAACAGTAACGGTAACAAAATTGTTCAGGTTTTGTGTACAAAGCGTTACATTTGCAGTGTCTACTATTTTAACTTTCGTTACTGTAAATATTGATGTAATTGTAAGTGGAGTAGAAATCTGAAATACACCTAAATTATCTAAAATTGCTGTTTGGGTTGCGCCAGAATTAATATTGTATTCAATAATTGCATTAGGTGTTCCATTAATGGTGACAATTCCATTTTGATTATTACAT
>ENA-OSIY01001292-OSIY01001292.1-marine-metagenome-genome-assembly--contig:-NODE-1292-length-13540-cov-5.796851_pt1 | contig 13540 bp, 11 predicted proteins | sample MGYA00237884_ERZ534233 | MGnify/ENA primary metagenome ERZ534233 (study PRJEB26412, sample SAMN06343840) | marine metagenome | isolation source: estuarine water | place: USA: Columbia River Estuary... | reverse complement strand
ATATTATGATAAATTACAGTATAAAATTTAATGGTATAGATGAACTCAAAAATTGTTTTCATTTTTCTCAAAATTCTAAAATTAATAGAAAGATTATTTTAAGAGTTTATAACAGTTATTTGAATTATAAGGAATATGAGGAAAAATTAGAACTTATACCAAATGTTAATTATTGGACTTACGTCCCTTCAAATAATAATAATCGTTATGTTGAGTTTAGGGATGAAGACACTTTAGAAATTGTTGGATTATTTGGTTTAGATGGGGTACACGATATTGAAGATGAAGATAATTTTAAATATGTAAAAACAATTTTTAATGATTTAAAACCAGGTGAAAAACATAATGTATATGTAGTCTTTAATGAAATCACAACATTAAAAACATACAATAATGATTATATAAGTGTTGAAGAAAATGATTTAGTTGTAGATATCGGGTTTAATTATGGGTTATTCTCAATGACTAGTTTAAAGTATAAACCATCTAAAATAATAGCATTTGAACCAAACCCAAATCTAGTTAAAACCTTTAAGAGTTTTTTTAAAGAAACTATCATAGAATTACATCAAAAGGCGGTATCTAATAAAAATGGCACCACAATTTTCTATGAAAATTTAGACCCTGGAATGTCTAGTATTTTTCAAGAAATTAACAATGTAACTCAGGGTGATTCTTACAATGTTGAAATTATCAATTTTAATGATTTTATTATTGACAATGAAATTAACAATATTGATTATCTTAAAGTTGATTGTGAAGGTTCAGAATATGGTATATTTGAATCAATCCCAACCGAATACTTAAAAAATAATATTAAAAAAGTTGCAATAGAGTTTCATCATAGACTTGAGGATATTAAAGTGCAAACATTACTTGAAAAACTAAAAGATTGTAATTTTAAGATTAAAATTGTTTATGAAGAAAATTCAAATATTGGGTTAATTTATGGAAAAAAATAAAATTATTTTAATACAACTTTGGTTAGGTAAAATACCTGACTATTTTTGGTATCATTATGAAACCACAAAAAATCTTAATATTGATTTCTTATTTGTAACGGACCAAGATATTATTTTAGATTCTAAGAATTATAAAATAATACAAATAACAAAGGAAGATATTGAATCAAAATTATCGGATATTCTATCTGTTGAGTTTAAGATAAAAAACAATAAGAAAACTTGTGATTTAAAGGCTTCTTTAGGTCATTTATTTGAGTCTTATACTAATGGTTATGATTATTTTGGGTGTTATGATATAGATACACTCTTTGGTGATACCCATAAGTATTTAACCCCTCATTTGGGTGAATATGATTTTATTAGTATTGGTGATAATACCATACATAATAGATTATCAGGACCATTTTTAATCATAAAAAACAATGATGAACTTAGGAAACTTTATATTAATGAACATTTTATTAAATGTTTTGAAAACGAAGATGTTGAATGTTATGAGGAAAGTGTTTTAAGTAATTTAGTGAGAGATAAATACAAAATTAAGTTAATTGATAATGTAAATTTAAACTATACTGATGGTTATAAAAATGAATATGATTCTTATTGGAGCGGAGGTAAAGTCTTTGTTAAAAACGAAGAAAAGTTTCTATACCATTTCTATAGAAAGAATAAAACTAAATTAAATAAAGTTGGAAATCTTATAACGGCATCTTATGATAAAGCAATCGTTGATGACTTTTATTGGGTTGTTAGTTTTACAAAAAACTATGAAACACTTTTCATAAACTTATTAGAGTCAATTAAAAAATACTCAAACAGAAAATGTATTATCTACTCAATTAATCATGATTATAGTTTATCTAAAAATGATTTATCTAATGAGCAATTTATTGTAAGAAGAATTGATATTCCTGAAGGTGATAAAGACATTAGAGGTAGGGATAATAATATTATTAGCTCAAAACCTTCAATTAATGTTGATTTAATTAATGCGTTTCCAAATAAAAAATTTGTTTGTATTGATTCGGACATTTACTTTACCGTTAATTCCGACAATATTAAACGATACTTTAATGAGTTAGAAAACTACCCCCTAATCAATTCACACATTCACGATGTGTTTTATTTATCAAACATTATAGAAGGTGAAGAATGGACCAGTTCATTACATATTCTAAAAAATGAAATGGGTGTTACAACTGAGATATTCCCACGAAGAAAAACAAACGTAATGATTTTTGATTCAAACTCCGAATGGTTTTTCAAAGAACAGATGGAGATATACCAAAAGTATAAAGGGACTAAACCAGGAATATTGTTATTTCATGACGAGGATACTGCAAATGCAGTTCTGGCTAAATACAATTTAACTAAGGGATTACCTTTATTGGATATAGAAGAAGTGACAGATATTGATATGGGGATATTTGAAAACTATAGTTATAGTATGACTGAAATATCATCATCAGTTGTTTTACCTAAAAATCATAATGAGGTTTTGTTTTTTCACGGAATTAAAAGTCAGGAACATTATGATAATATAAGGAGGAACTACAATGCTAGTGTTATTGATTGTGAAGAGTTTGTTATTACCTATTCAAATCAAACATTAGTATTTGAAAAAAATTCTTTTATGACAACCAAGAAAGTTGGGGAGATTGTTGATTTTGTTATTAGTGATTTAAAAGGTAATGAAATTTTTAGATTAGGTGGTCAAAACTTTTATGGTTATTGGTATTTTTATGTAACTAATTTGTTTTTAGAACCTAACAAATACTCGATTAAGATTTACGAAACGAATACAAATAAATGTATTTTTAATGACATATTGGAGGTTAAATAATGAATACTAACATAGTTTTAGAGCCTGAAGTTAAAATCCCTTTCTTCGTATTACTTCACCAATTGGGGTGGGATGAAAATGAATTGTTATACTTGAAAGATATACTACCCAAAAATTCATTTATCTTAGCAATAAAGGGCCCTCGTAAATGGACACCAGAGCGTGAGGATGGTAGAGGTTGGTTTGATATCTTGGGATGTCATCTTGAAAACTTTTCAAAGGAAGATGATATTGAAATGTGTTCGGACTATATCAAAACAATAATTGATGAAACAAGACAAAAATATCTATTATTAGATGACCCCATCTTTATTGGTGTATCACAAGGGGCGACAGTTGCGTTACATTCTTGTATTGAAAACAAAATAAAATGTAAAGGTGTTGTTTCACTATTGGGTTATTATGAATTTAAATTGGATAGTCATCAATTAAACGATACACCTATCTTGATGATAAATGGTAGAACTGATTTTGTTATCCCATATGATTGGGCAGAAAAAAGTCATCTCCATTTAAAAACCAAGAACAATAACATAACCGCAATCTTCCTGAACTCAGGACACGAAATGACTAACGAATTAATTAATCTGTCTAAAATATGGATACACAATTTACTTCAATAGATTAAAATTAGGTATGATTGAAAATATACATTTATGGAGCGCTGACAGGGGAACATATTTTGACCGAAATGTCAATATAATTTCTTGGAGTGATGAATATAAAATTAAGGTTGGAAAGTATTGTTCAATTGGTAGGGATTGTAATTTCTTCTTACATGCAAACCACAGGTCCGATTGGATAACAACTAGTTCTCAGTTGTGGGGACCAGTCACACCTGAAGTGGCAAAACTTCATATGGAGATGGGTCATCCATCTTGTAAGGGTGATATTACAATTGGTAGTGATGTTTGGATTGGAGCAAAATCTACAATAATGTCAGGGGTTAAGATTGGACACGGGGCGATTGTTGCAGCAGGTGCTTTGGTTACCAAAGATGTTGAACCTTATTCTGTTGTTGGTGGAAACCCAGCAAAACATTTAAAGTATAGATTTGAGGAACAACAAATAAAAGATTTATTGGACATTGCTTGGTGGGATTGGGAAGAAAGTAAAATCAAGGAAGAAGCGATGATACTATGGAGTCAAGATATAAACTTTTTTATAGAAAAACACAAAAATGATAAAGGTAACATATAATACAGAAGGTATACGAGTTGATGTTGGTAATATTAGTAAATACAATAAAAATTTACCATTCAAATTAAAGATTAAAAAACACGTAAGTGGTGAAGAACAATGGTCAATTGACTTAAATGATTATTGGTTTGCAACATATCCAAATACAGAGATGTTTGATGTTGAAATAACCGATTCAAATGGTAGAATCGTCTACATTAAAACGTGGGATGTTATGGAACACGGAAACCATTTTTATAAATCATTATGGATGTATAATAAGGGGTTATTATCTAAAGGGATATTCCCAAAAGGTTTGGTTATTGGAACTCATGATGGAGAATTCGGTGAGTGGGTACCAATCGTTCAAAAAAGAGAATGTAGTGTGGTTTTAATTGAAGCCTCAGACAAACAATATGAAAAATTAAAAAATAACTACAAGAATAATACTTTAGTTAAACCAATCCAATCTTTAATCACTCCGAATGGTGGTGAAGTTGAATTTTTTGAAGGCGGAGCAGGATATACGAATACTATAGTTGAAAATGTGATTAGACATTGGGAAACCGAAGAAATTACCTCAACCAAAAGAGATTCAATTAGTATTACGGACTTAATTTTAACCGAATGTTATGGACACATTGATTGGTTGCATTTAGATGTTGAGGGATTGGACGCTCAACTAATAATGGGTATTGATGAGTCTAAAATAACTTTACCAAACTTTATAATCTTTGAAGATTATAACCTACCACAAGATAAAAAAGATGAAATCTATGAATGGTTACATCATAGGGGGTACCAAACATATTCAGAGGGTGGTATTTGTGAGGCGGTTAAACTAATATATTAAATATTTCTTAATCCTCCTTATCTTTTTTTTCCTCTTTTGATTTGTATAATTTAATTAACCTTAAGGAATCTTTGTAATGTTTTTCAAGTCTGTCTAATTCCTCAACGGTAACACAACTCTCACATGCTGAATTATATTGCTCTTCAGCTTCTTGGATTATTCTCTCAATTGTCTTAAGAAGTTTCATATAATATAAATATAGTTAATTGGTGTGTTTATTTATCTTTTAACATTTCTATTTTTATATTGTATAAAAACCGACTAATAGGTTATTTATATAAAAACTATTTAATAACAAATGACCACGTTTTATATCCAGTGTTGTAGTAACCCAGCCTATGTCGTATATGATGCGGCACCTACGATTAATGGAATACCAGGAAATCAGTTTGTTGTAGGAACAGTATATTTTGACGCGAATGATGTTTGTTGGTTAGGTGTTCCAACAGGACCCCAAACTGTAACAAACACAACTATAGTTTATACTGCGACGTTTGAAGATTGTGCTGCTTGTCAATTATTACATTTTGGTAATTGTTCATTGTTACCTGCAATAACACCATCGCCAACACCTACTTTAACTCCAACGCCAACAGTTACACCGACAGAAACTTACGATATCTATTTATTTCAAGATTGTTGTAATCCATCAAATCAATTTAGATGGGAAAACTTGCCTGGTACTTTAAACGTTGGAGAAGTTTGGAATATTTTTAGTCCTCTTTTTGATGGTTGTGCTACGGTATTATCATATTCTGCAACAGGTGCAATAAATTCAGGTGGAGTGTTTACAGGTCCATACGTGGATTGTGCGACCTGTGGAATTTGCCCATCACCAACACCAACTCCAACAATAACACCAACAAATACGGTAACACCAACAGTAACTCCAACAGTTACACCTACGCCAGGATTATGTCCTTCAGTTTATTGTTTAAGAACAAACTTACCTTCACTTTCAGGTTATAGTGGAAATTACACAAAAATCTCAATTTATAATGGTAAAGATTATTATGATGGAGATGGTATTGATTTTGGAACGATATATTATACAGGTGATAGATGGTGTTTAAGTACTTCTTTAGGTGGAGCTTGTTTACTTGAAGGTTCATATCCTTGTGAAACTGATTGTCCTGACATCTCTGCAAATTTATTTAATGTTGGAGTATGTCCAACACCGACACCAACAATTACAAATACAGTAACATTTGATTTTGTTGCGTATTTTGATTGTGACATACCACCTACGCCAACACCACCGACATCAACCATTCCTTGTGATGTTGTTAATTTTGATGTTACCGCAACTTTATTACCACCAACACCTACTCCAACACCTATATGTAATGTCGGTGTATCTTTTAGTATCTGTAGTTATAATGATACGACACCAACACCTTCAATTACACCAACTTTAACATTAACAAAAACTTGTGATGTTCAAGGTCAAGTATCGTTTGTGATGTTAGATGAAACATTCACTTGTACTTCAGTTAAAGTGTTAATATCTTGCGCTGATGGTACAGAATACTATGTTGCCAATAATTTAAATTATGATGGTATTCCTGTACCAATAGGTTTAACAATGCTTGCAATAATAAACGGAAATTATGTATGTGTAACTTATGATAGAGACGATGCAAATATATCTTCAAATTCATATGTAACTGAAGTTGTTAATTTATATGGTTCTTGTGGAGATTGTTCACCAACGCCGACACCAACCAATACACAAACTAGTACAACCACTCCAACTGTAACACCAACGGTAACACCTACCAATACTACTACTCCAACGGTAACACCTACCAATACTACTACTCCAACGGTAACACCAACACCAGGATTATCACCAACACCAACAAGTAGTGTAACACCAACACCGACCACCACAACTACTCAAACTCCAACTCAAACTTCAACTCAAACTCCAACTATGACTCCAACACCTAATTATGTTTATGTATATCAAACTTGTCCTGAACAAGAAATAACACCAACTGAGGTGATTCAAACAATTCCAACTCAAATAACACTTGTTATTGGACAAACATTTAAAGATTCTAGTGGAATTTGTTGGACTTATGTCGGACAATTTAATACTACATACATTCCAACTGTTGGTTACCTTCCAATTAATTATAGTGGAAATTATTTCTCAAGTGCTTTTGACACGATTTACGAAAACTGTGAAGATTGTATAACAACACCATTGTGTTATCAATATTATATTGAAAATATAACAACAGCGACAGGTCACGATACATCAATATTATTTACAATTAATCCTAATTATTTATGTCCTAATACCGTCAATAATCTTGTACCAGTAGGTGTAGGTGATTGGAAATGTCTTAATACAACAGTTCCATTACCTAACAGTTCCGCATTTGACCCTGTTTGGGGTGATGGATTTATTCCACTACCTGTCTTGGGCGTTGATTACACTTTAACATTAAACGGATGTCCTTAATATTAATAAAATAAATGGCAGTACAAGTAACAATAAGCAGTATTACAGGACAATCACCATATGACGTTTATATATGTCAACCTGGTGGTTCAGGTTGTTTCTATATGACAACAATCACTTCAGCTCCTTATATTTTTGATATTCCAATACCATATGACACATCAAGTGCTTATATGTTAAAATTAATTGATGCAAACGGATGCATAATTTCAGGGGAAGAAACCGTAACAACTTGTCCATAATAAAATGAGTGAATTAGTAACAATATCGTCAGTAACCGCTAACACACCTGTAGAAATATACTATTGTAATTCTTTGAGTGCTAGTTGTGTTTACGTTACAACTGCAACAACATTCCCATATTCATTTACAGTACCCGACCCATTGGGTTATGGTGATTTTGTGGTTAAGATTATTGATGACCAAGGATGTGAAATAGGATACACTCTTGAAATAACGCCAACTCCAACAAATAGTCCTACACAAACAGTAACACCCACGCCAACACAAACTCCAACAATAACACCAAGTGTTACCCAAACACCAACTATTACCCCTACAAAAACAGTAACACCAACTGTAACTCCGACATTAACTACAACACCAACGGCAACACCAGTTGCCGCATATCACGCAATTGGTAATACTTTATCGGTTACTTCTGCAAGTACTTGTACTGACATAGTTACGATTCTTAATTATTATACGTATATAAGTCAGGCAAACTTGGTTCCTGTTATCGGAGCAACAATCTACCAAACATTGGTGGGTGGTACATTATATAACCCATATAATGGTGGAAATAAATATCTTAAAATGGGTTTTGGGGTTAATTTTTATGTAGTTCAAATAAACACAAGTGGTAATATAATGAGTTTTCAATTATGTCCTTAATTGATATGAAAAACTATAAAATATTATACTTATAAGAAGAATTTAAAATATGGCAACACCAACTCCAACACCAACCATTACGGCAACACCTTCGGCAACACCAATTATTTGTGGACTGGGTGTTACAACGGCAACAGGATTTACTTATTATGATTGTTGTGGTAATTTAATTAATGGTACTGGAAATAGGGAACTAACGGTCTCAATGGACTATACACGACCTTATCGAAATATTCAAAAGTTAAATGTTCCAACAACTACTGTTTGTCCGACTAAAACGTCAACTCCAACGCCAACTGTAACGCCAACTACAACAATAACACCAACAACTACCACAACAAATACGCCAACCCAAACGCCAACTCATACTCCAACCCAAACACCATCAAATAGTCCTGTTGTTATATCTCAAAATGACTGTGAAGTATTTACATTATTTGAAATGGGTTTGATATGTAATCCAATTACTATTCCAACCTCAGCATCATCACTTGATGGTAGTTTATCTGTATTAGTTACAGGTGGAACTGCTCCTTATTCTTTTTATTGGCCAAAAGGTCAAAGAAATCAAACTTTAACTAATATAAGTGGAGGAACGTATGAAGTTACTGTGATTGATTATTATGGTGATTATACTGCAACTACAGTTTGCGGATTATTCCCATTAACACCAACGCCAACAACAACTACTACGCCAACGCCAACTCCAACTGTAACACCTGCGTATCCAAATCTATGTTTAGTGTTTGTTGGTGGTTCAGGTGTCGGAGGTCAAAGTGTAAGTTATGGACCAGCACAATTTGTGTTAAATGGTACTTATAATGGTAGACCAACTTGGACTACACCATATGAAGTGAATCAATTAGACATTCAATGGTCGATAGATAAGTCAAAATGGGTGATAGAAGGATGGACACTTACTTCAGGTATACCTGTTAGTACAAATACATCAAATGTTCCTGACAGTGCTTGGTCAATAGAAGGACCAGGACAACCTGCACAAATTTCAATGACTCAAGGAACTTGTCCTCCATACTTACCATTACAATCAGTGGCAACGGCACAAAACGAAACTTGTCCTGATGCAAATAATGGTTCAATTACATTAACAACTAGTTTTGGTGTTAAACCTTATCTATATTCAATTGATGGAGGTATTACATACCAATCAAGTAATATATTCAATGGATTAGGAGCGTCACCATCATATACTGTTATAACTAAAGATTCTACAACACCAACAAATAATACTGTAACAAATAATGTATCAATACAATCAACTCAAAGTAGTTTTATACCTTATAGAATTGGTATTAGTTTACTTAATACGGTTAATACATCACCAGGAACTCAAATAGCTACTTGGAAAGTTTATGTAGACCCTCCATTATCGGTAGGTACTGTGATATCGTTTATTTTAATTGCTGGCGATTATAAGGCATATTATACTCCTGGTAGTGGAACAATTAACGGAACGACAGTTGTTAAGAAAAATGGTTCAACGGTTACACCAACAAGTACAACACCACCATCGGCATTAGTTTATGACCCTAGAGCAGGATGTTCAACATTTGTGTCAGGAATAACATCATCAAGTGAATCATATAATATGACAATTGGATATAATGATGTTATATCAGGTACGTCAACATCAATGTTGGTGATTGATAATGGAACTGTTGTAAATGGATGTGCAACTAAACTAGAACAAAGTCTTACTGTTAACACATTTGCGGCAACAATTAACGGAGGTGTATGTAATGGTATAACAAATGACCCAACAACACGAGGAATTTTCTACCATAGTATTACATACCCTCAATAATAAAACACAATAACAATATTTATAAAAAATGGCATACATTATAAAAAACACATCGGGATTAATTAACACTAGACTTACTGATGTTGGAAGAAGATATATTTCACAAGGAAATTTTAATATCGCTTATTTCCAAATAGGTGATAGTGAAGTAACTTATGATGCGGTACCTACATCAGCAAATTATAATATAACTGATAATAATATTTTGATGCCAGCTTTTAACGCTCAAAACGACACGGGTACACCACGTTCAAATAAACAAAACATTAAATACCCATACTATGTTCAAGGAGGTGCGGGAAATACTTATGGACTTCCATTTATGGATAGTCAATTCCAATCAGTTTATAATTCTGCAGGAGTTAAAGGATTTTTCACAACAGGAGGAACTCAAGGAAGTTGGTCGGCTCAAACAAGTTCCGCATATACAATAACATCAAATTATGTTACAGATATGACGACATTGTCAGGACAAACTAATTTAATTGTAACTTTAGATAGTCCTGTATGTGCAACAACAACAGGTACCCCAGCAATTAATGATTTTGTTACAATATTGTTAGACCCCAACGGTGGTTGTGGTGATTTTGGAACATACCCAATTTTAACTTATAAAATTCAAAGTATGAGTCCTGTAACAGGAACAACAGGAACAACAAGTTATACTTTAACATTAGACAGAGCGGTTCCTAGTTATAGTACAGTTGCACCTGGCGGAAGTACTGCAAGAGTTTTAATTTATCCTTCAGGGATGACCCAACTTTATGATACAATAACACCAGCACCTTATTGGCAAACCGACACTCTTAATTTTGAATCACCTTGTGATGTTACAAATCGTGAGAATACCTTAATTTGGAATATGAATATTCCTTGGTCGGTTAGTCCTGCGGGAGTTTTCAGTAGTGGTTATGAGGATTATACCCAATACGGTTCTATATCGTACATTGGAACTAAAGAATACTTAGGTTATCAAGAACCAACTGGTCAGACTGACAATAGTTTTGTTTATTATTATAACTCATTTGATGAACAAATAATATTACCACCAAAACAACAAAAAGCTATTGGAATTATTCACTATACTAATCAAGATATTGACCACGTCTATGGTGAAAAGTTTGCAACAACACCTTTTGACCCACAAAATCCAACAAATGATACAGGTTTAGCAAGACACTTCAAATTAACAATGCCAACATTAATGTGGCATAAATCAACGGGTGCTACTATTGGTGAAACATTCTTTATTGACCCTCCAGGAAACTATGATTTATGTAAACCTTATTACATTAAATCAACAAAGAATGTTGATATGAATGACCCTGGTATTAGATATTATCACTTATGGGATACAAATCCTGATAGTAATAATAAACTAAACAGAATTGGTAAAGTTTTCCCTGATTCACAAATTGTTGTTATTGACGATGAAGAAATAATTGCTGCAATGTCTTACAAAGCAAACAGAAATTGGACTTTGGCGGCACCAAAACTTTCATTATTAACACCAAATACTTGTTTTACCAATGGTCAAGACGCTGTAGGTATAATGGCGAATGATGTCCAAAAAATGTGGGTGACATACAGATTAGATTCAACGGGATTTACAGATTCATTACATTGTAATTACTATTCGGTGATTGCAGGACCTGCAACAGGTTGTACCACAGACACACAAAACGTGGCGGTTAGATTTGGTGCTGAATTCCCATTCTTATCGGATGGTAGTTTTGGTGATGGAAGTCTTAGTGGATATTCTGCGAATTCATTAAAATTAATCTGTCAATTGGTTTCTGGTGATACACAACCAAGCCCAACAGGTTGGATTGAAATTGATGTTACAGATGAAATTTCAGGTTCAACAATCAATGGATACTTAACTGTTAGTGGTATTACGGGAACAACATTCCAAATAACACCAGATTTATATAATAATAGTGGTGTTACATATAATTTAGCAAATTATATTGATATACCTGAAAACGGGCAATCAGAGATAATGAATTTTGGAGATGAATTTTATTTCTATGGTAACTTGGAAACTGACATCACGGCAACCATTTATGAGATGAGATATTTAATAAATTTAGGACGTAATCAGTTTACTAACACCTCAAACCCTACTTGGACTTCAGGAACAACATCATATGTTACCGAAATTGGTCTTTATAATTCCAACAAAGACCTTATTGTTATATCTAAGCTACAATCGCCTGAATTACGACAAGGTATTCAACAGTATGTGGTTAAGTTAGATTTTTAATATATGACAAAAATAATTAATAGGACATCGCCTAAAGTACTTGGTCTTGATGTATCAACTAAAACTATCGGATGGGCACTATTCGATATTCAAACAAAAGAATTATTAGAGTTAACCCATATTTCTCCAACTCCTAAACCAGCAGTTGAGAATAAAATCGAAGAACTTATTCTTAAGGGTATTATCTTTAGAGAAAAAATTAAAGAGTATGTTAGTATGGGTATTACTCATGTGGTAATTGAAGAACCATTGTTAAACTCAAATAACATTTATACCGTTAGTACTTTAATGAGGTTTAATACTTTGGTTTGTAAAGAAGTTTACGACATTCTTGGAATTGTACCTGAGTTTATTTCGACCTATAATTCAAGAAAATTTGCTTTTTCTAACCTTGTCCAACAAAACGATAAAGGAAAATTTGTTTTATTTGGTGGACTTCCAAAAGACACAGATAAGAAAGTTATTATTTGGGAATTGGTTGCAAAAAGGGAACCACAAATTCTGTGGCAATACACCAAAAACAATACTCTCAAAAAAGAAAATTATGATATGACTGACGCATATGCCTGTGCGTTAGGTTTTATGAAAATGAAAGAAATTTGGTAATTCAAAATATTTCCTTACCTTTGTGGTATGGAAAGAGAAGTAATTATTAATGAGAATACAAAATCAATCAACAGAGTTTTAAAAAAATATTCTGAGATTGAAATCTCTTCTTTTTATAAAAACATAAAAGGTTCGTTTAAAATTACTCGTTACAGGCGTTATACCTCTTATGATGAAGTTGAGGTTGAATTTAAAGGTGAAGTATTTGGTCAATATGGTATTTTAGATGAAAAAAAATGGTATACCTCTGAAATTTACTCTCAAAAATCCTTTTCAAAAATTAGCACGTGTTTTTGTAGGATCACCACCATATGGTTTTGGAGAAAAGAGACCTGAAAAATTAGGTGAGAAAAAAACCATCAAATTAGATGGAGAAGGGACTGCTATTAAACTTGCCGAGACATATTATAAACACCTTCATTTGTTGGCTGAAGACGGTTCAATTTATGTAATTATAGATGACTTTAGAATGTCAACAGGAGAGTTTGCTTGTTCTCTTGAACACTTTGTTATTGAGATGGCAAAACGAGGTATGTATTTGGTTGGTAGATCTGTTTGGGCAAAAACAAATCCTTTGAGTAAATCTCACAATACAACAGGAATGGTTTGGAAATGTACCTGTCTCTTATACACATC
>ENA-OSIY01001291-OSIY01001291.1-marine-metagenome-genome-assembly--contig:-NODE-1291-length-13545-cov-6.548634_pt1 | contig 13545 bp, 16 predicted proteins | sample MGYA00237884_ERZ534233 | MGnify/ENA primary metagenome ERZ534233 (study PRJEB26412, sample SAMN06343840) | marine metagenome | isolation source: estuarine water | place: USA: Columbia River Estuary... | reverse complement strand
CCACCGAGATCTACACCTCTCTATTCGTCGGCAGCGTCAGATGTGTATAAGAGACAGTGCGAAAATACTATCCTCTATACCTGTGGTGAGAAAGTTAGCTGACATAGAGTGTATACACTGACCCATTTCTTCTACACATTCCTCTATACCATTGGGTTCTTTTAGACACCCAGTTTCTGGTGTGGTATATCTCTGTTTGAGTGTCTGTGCGATATGTGTGGTGAAAAACATGACGTTACCAGTTGGTAACTTTGAAATCAATTCTTCTGCTGCAGAATATACACAGATAGGTACTTTGTAATACCAATCTGCGGAATAGTTAAATGCGTACGAACCAAGGTTATTACAAAAAGATTGTTCTCCATTGTATATACTTACCTGTTTATCGGTATATTCCGTGCCACCTAAACCCCATGAGCTCACGACACCCGTTGGTACTTCACTTTCGATATATGTTTTTTGGTCAAATAACTTATATTTATTTATATGAGAAAAATAGAATTAACCGAATTTCAAGTTAAAGAAATAATAAAGTTATACACTGAAGATTTATTAGGTTCCCCCACTATTAGTGAAAAATTAAAAATACATAAAACAATTATCTTAAATACTCTTAGGGATAATGGTATTGTCCTTGGACCATCAGGTAGAAGAAATATTGGTGGCAGAGAAGTTGCAATGAAAAAATACGAATCAAAACCTGAAACAAAAAAACGTAAAAGAAAAAATTACAATAAATGGTACGAAGAAAACAAAGAACATCGTAAAGAATACCTTAAAGAATACCGTGAAAAAAATATTGATAAGATTAGACAAATAAAACGTGATTACGAAAGAAATCGTAAAGCTAATGACCCCCTCTATAAACTAATCAGTAATTTCAGGACGGCAATCTACACCGTATTAAAAGAAAGTAATGTGGACAAATATGGTCATTACTTTGATATATTACAATACACACCTGAAGAACTAATAAAACATTTAGAATTACAATTTAAGGATGATATGATATGGGGAAATTATGGTGAATGGCACGTTGACCACATTAAACCAATCTCGTCTTTTAACATTGTTGAGATGGGTGATGAGGAGTTTATGAAATGTTGGTCATTGGGTAATCTTCAACCTATGTGGGGGGAAGAAAACATACGAAAGTCTAATAAGATTTTATAGTTGCTCATTAATTTATACGATTTATTCATTTGATTAATATTTTAATGAATTACATTCGTCAATATTGTGTTGATGGACTATATTTATAAAAAAGAATTATTATGAAAAAAGTATTATTATTTTTAATGTTTTTAATTACGTCCCCAGTATTTTCACAAGGGGTGGGAATTAATACCGATGGAAGTTCACCGAACACATCAGCAATATTGGATGTTAAATCGACATCACAAGGAGTCCTTATCTCAAGGATGACTGAAGCAAATAAAAATGCTATAACATCACCAGCGACAGGGTTGATAATTTATCAAACAGATATTGTGTCGGGGTTTTATTATTATAATGGAACAATATGGGTTAAAATGTCTGTAGATGGTGATAATATTAAAAACGGAACCTCAATTCAAACATCGGCTAATTATAATATAGATGGGAATGGAACATTAGGGGGAGATATTAATGTTAATGGTCAAGATATTAATGGTTCGGGTATTAATGGAGGAACCAGCGGGATATTAAGAATTAATTCAAATACAGATGTTAGAGTTGCGTTAGATAAAGACGCCAATGGAAGTCAGCAGTTTGAGGTAACCAATGACGGAGGGTCAACCTCAGTGTTTTCGGTGACTGAGGCGGGGAATGTGACAACTAAAGGTTATGTTAGAATGTTAGAATCAGGAACAACACCAACACTATATACGGCAATACAAAGTGGGGATTTAACAGGTTCTAATTTAACTTTAACTTTACCAACATCTGCAGGTACCTCAGGTCAATTTTTAAAAACTGATGGTACAGGTGTGACTTCATGGAGTACTTTAAGTCAAAGTTCATCAACTACTTATCAAACCGCGGCTCTTGTACCAACAACCACAACATCATCAGTTGTTACAGGATTAACCACAACTTTTACTGCTGATGCCAATCACGTTTATTATATATCAACAACGGGATGTGTTTATGACGCTTCTGCAACAACAAATAGAAATGTTAACTCACAAGTTAGTATTTTTGTTGACGGGGTAGTATTAACCGCAGGAACTCAAGTGGCTTGTGCCCAAAATTTAGGTACAGTATCTTTATGGACCTACGGTAATTGGTCATTAAATCAGGTAGTATCACTTACTGCTGGGTCACATACAATAGATGTTAGAGCAAATAGAAGGTCTGATTCTAATATTGACAATCCTACTGTTGGTGGAGCATCAGGAACTGTTTGTCAAGGACAATTAACTGTTATGGTTATTTCTAAATAAAATCGTATAATGAAAAAATTTATAATTACTTTATTCGTTTCTTACGGTCTTTTGGGGTATTCTCAAAACGCAACCTTTAAAGCGACAGGAGGGGTTAATATTGTTTCAAGTAGTGACCCCTATTTGGTTTTAAATAATACCGACTACGATAACGTATCATCAACAAATGTTGGTGGTAAGTGGATTTTCATAGGAACTAATCAACAAACAATAAGTGGGACTCAAACATCCTTTTATAAGGGTACATTTAATAATCCTAATGGATTTATAGTATCAACACCTGTAACATTTAGTGATGAACTAAATATGATTACAGGAATTGTATCAAATACAAGTACAATTGAAATTGGTACAGGGATATCAAATGTGGGGGCTTTAAATTGGACTGACGGAACGATTACAGGTCAACTTAAAAGATGGTTTGACGGTACAACAAACTCAACTCAATCAAGTGGAATTTTTCCAATTGGTACATCATCATATAATCGAAATATCATTATTAATTATACTGAATCAACTTTAGGAGGTTATTTAGTTGGTGAATATGTGGTAGGGTTACCATCTATGAGTAACATATATAATGGATTACCGTTAATGTCGTCAGATGCTCAGTTAGTTACTGATTACGTTCCTGATGGATATTGGAGTATTACTCCTGATAGTTACAGTAGTACAATCAATACTAAAAAATATTCAACAACGATTAGGGCAAACACTCTTACAAATATCATTGATAGAAATTTAACAAGGATTATTAAGAATGTCGGACCTTCAAATTCTGTATGGTCTGCGGGAGGAACTCACAATTCAATAAATGGGGTTACAGATTTAGATTATACATTAGTTAGTGATGATGTTATTGGTTTTAATTGGTTACAAGTTGGAATTGTTAATAACACGGCTCTTCCAATTGAGTTACTTTCCTTTACAGGAAAACAAGTAGATAGAGTTAATGTTTTAAATTGGGTTACCGCAAGTGAAATTAATAATGATTATTTTTTAATTGAAAAATCTTTGGATGGGGTCTATTGGGGTAAGTTGGGGGTTGTTGTTGGGTCAGGGAACTCAACAAGTAAACGTTACTATTCTTTAACAGATTATAATCCTATCGAGGGAGTTAATTACTATAGACTGACTCAAGTCGATTATGACGGTGTTTATAAGGTACATAACATTATTAGTATTGATTTTAACACTAAATCCAAGTTAGTTACATTGTATCCAAATCCAACATCCGACTTAGTTACAATTAACTCAAATACATCATTTAACTTAGTTAAGATTATGAGTGTTAATGGTGTTTGTGTTGGGTCGTTTAACATTAATAACACCAAATCACATGCTTTCAGTGTTGGGGACCTTGATAATGGTTTCTACTCAATTATGGTTTATTCTGACAATATTCTAAAAACATTACCAATAAAGTTCGAAATCATTAGATAAAAGTATTTATATTATATGAATGCTTTAAGAGAACTAATTAAGGAAAATCTATTATTAGAGAAAAGAATTGCTCAAATTGTACATGAGATACAAACTCAGTTCAATTTTGAGGTTTCAAGAACAACCCATTCTTCTGATAGGTCAACAAGACCCGAATTAAAAGATTCGTACAATCAAAGAGAAATTACCAATTTAGAAGTAAAAGAATTTGTCGCCTTATTCGTTAGAGAGATTGCGGAAAGAATTGTTTACCGTGAAATTAATAATGGTGATGCGTTTGTGATTAAATCAAACAAGTGGGAATTGGCTCTACCAATTATACCAATTCATAATGGGGGTTCAAGTTGGACTTTATTATTCAGTACTGCCTTTAGAGAGTCTGAGGGTAATCCGTTTAGAGTTGGTAAAAATCAATTAGTCTTGTGGAGATAAAAAAGGGGTGGACATTGTATCTTAATCGTCTTCCATTCCACCCGATAAGTTAGGATTGTTTCGTTCTAACTCGTTGTGATTAACTGTATCTTAATTGTTTCCCTTAATCACATTACAAAGATAAGCAAATATATTGAATCCACAACTTGTTTTTTCAAAAAAATAGATATTTATATATTAAACAGAAATAGGTATGAAAAAATTATATTTTTTAAATGAAGAAGAATCGACAAGAATTCTAAATCTTCATAAAGAGGCGACTAAAAAACAATATCTTAAAGAAGATGACGATATGATGTCATCTGAAAATGAGTTAGCTGAAGATGGTGTAATGGCGTCAATGGCCACAGGTGCAGCAATTGGTGGGGCCGTTGGTTTGGTTCCAGGAGCAATTATCGGTGGAGCGATTGGATTAATTAACGGATTAATTAATGGTGGAAATTATTCTTACAAAGGTGCCGAAAGAATCTTACAAGCTTGTGGGAATTTAAAAGAAGTTGGTAAAGCAACAATGAGTAGAGCCACACTAAATGGTATTGCCGATGGTATTAACGCGGCGGTTGATGGTATGGGTACTGATGAAACCGCAATTAAAAGTAATCTACAAAAAATTACAACAATTCCTGATTTATGTGCAATGTCAAATACATATAAAACAAGACATGGTGAAAGTTTATTCGCAGCGATTGATGGAGACATCGATTCTGAGGGTGAATGGAAAAAATATGTTTTTTTACCATTATTGGACGCATATCAAAACAGTGTTGACCTTGGTAAAAAATTGGCCGCACAGAAGGAAACAAGTAGCGTAAAGGGGTTTGAAAAATTCCCTTGTATTCCAAGTAACCCAAAGGCAAAACAAGTAAAAATGAGTGACGGTAGTGTTGCGTACGCAATTGACGGGGTTTACTACTACGGAAACGGTAGAAAAAAATTGGCAGATGGTACTATGGCTAATTATACTTGTAACACTAATGCGGGTAATAAAAAGAAAAGTGGCTCAACAGTTAAACAAATAACAACACCTTCAGACGCAGATTTAGATGCGGTTTTAGGTAAATTATAAAAAAATATGAAAATGAACAAACGTATAATTATTTCTGAATCAGAAAGACAAAGTATTTTAAACTTACATACTTCGTATAAAAATAACTTAAATGAACAAGTGGCACCTGTTACGACTGCGACAACAACCGCGGCTCCCACTGCAGGAACGCCTGTGGTAGGTAGAAAAGTTGATTGTACGTCAACTAAAAATCCTGCAAGATGTAAACAAAAAGTTTTAGACGTACAAGTTAAAATTAATGACAAATGTACAAAAATAACACAAAAACTTGTTGAGGACGGGGTTTATGGTAATAATACCTTAAATGCAATCAAGACTTGTACAGGAATGGATTTATCAAGTAGTGGTAAAACACCTATAAGTGGGGCTACGGCAACAACTATAACAACAACTGTGGCTCCTGTTGCCGCAACAACTATTACTAACGATTCGTTAACTAGTTAAACCACAATACAATCAATTATTCTACTTGCCGTGGAGTAATTCGTTGCTAAAGGAATGTCATGAACATTACATATCCTTAATAACATACTAACATCCACTTGATGTGGGTGAACTTCCAAGGGGTCGATGAAGAATATAACTACATCGACCTCTTTGTTTACAATCATTGACGCAATCTGAGCGTCACCTCCCATTGGTCCACTAAACATTGTTCGAACCTTTTGTAGACCCGCATGTATTAAATGTTTACCTGTAGTTCCTGTGGCAATCACCTCAACATTTTTTGATGTAAAAAAAGGAATTCGTTTCATTACAAATGAAACCATATCAGCTTTCTTACCATCATGGGCAATCAATGCAATTCTAATTTTGTTCATCTTGGATAGGGTCTTCTATTTTTGATAATGTTCTAATACATTTTGAGATTACCTCCGTTTCACCTAAAGAATATACCCCCGATTCATGTGCGTGTTTAACCGCCTGAATTAGAACGTATATTGAGTTGTCTCTGTCCATTGTTTGTAACAAGACATCCAAATGGTCCTCATTTAATAGAGGTATGGTGTTAAATAATTTTCCAAATAGTTTTTGTTCTTCCATTTTAATAGTATAAGATATTTATAAGTATAAGTAATAATTTTCAGAATGTTAAGAGATATTGTAAACAAGGTAAAACAAGAACTCATTAAGGAGGCGACAGGTGATAGTGGTAGTAGAGGGTCATACGTTGGTCCTATGCAACCTGGTACAAAGGAGTTTGATAAAACTGCCTTACAACCTTTTAATGTCCCCGTATCGAAGTATAATGACGCAATGTTGGCTTATGATAGTTATGATGGTAAAATGAGTTTACCTAAGAAACAAACCTCCAAGATTGAACGTAACGCCAAGAAAGAATCTGACTATCTTAAGAAACATCCTAACCTAACATCAAGTGATGATGATGGTAATAATATTAATCAAACGCCAGGTAAAGGGGTTAAAATGGTACCAATTAAAGAGGCGGGTACATCAATAACCGCTGGATTATATAATGGGCCTATGGAGATTGGACTAAAAAAATGGAGGAAAGAACATTTAGGACCGTTCCAAGAGTTTGTTGATACTGAATTTAACCATAAGAAAAAACAAAAAACTTTAAAAAACAATATTAGAAAAGTTGTTGGTGTTTGGGAAAAAAATCCTGACGGGTCTTATCATACTCCTGAACACGATGTTCACACTGTTAATGAGTGGATTGAAATACTGCCTGTTGATGAAAATCCGTTAAGGAATTTCATCAAGAGTGTTTTGAGGGAATCCCTCTGAAGATTCTATTTTATCTAAAATGGTGCGTAAAGAATGTTTAATTTGAGATTTAACTTCCTCTTTATATTGTTGTCGGATAACTTCTGTCTTATTATCGTACATCTTCGTTAGTCTATCCCACTCTCTGTCATATAATGTGACATCATAATGATACACATGATTTGTAACACTAATATGTCTATCATCAAGAATAATAAATAACCCTAATTCGGAGTTTTTAATATAACGTTCTCCTGATAATGGAGCAATAAGGAATTTTGATTTTGGGTGGTTTATTAACGACCTACAAATCCCCAAACAAATTCTTTGGCTATCGGTTAATTTTTCAATAGATTTTAGACCTGTATATCGAGTCCAAACTACCCATCTGACATATAACCGTTTAAATATTTTTTTCATAATTTACTTTTACTTCTAACAAAGATATACAAAAAATATCAATTATAAAAGTATATGAGTTAAAAATCGAACTTATTATTTTTCATATACGCGTTATCGGCATATTTTAAAAAATCTTTACCATAGATTACGGACAGTCTGTTCATAACCAATTGAGGATTTTTTCTCATATAACGTAAAATATCTGCAGGAATTTGGTCACTATATTTTCCAAACAACCCTTCGATATCTTTTTCTCTTGGGGTCATTTTTATATGTGGTTCTACGGTAAATTTAGGTTTACCTATTTCATCATCGAATTCTTGTTCGTTAATGATTCTTTTAACAAGTCTGTTTAAATCGGACTCAGTTAGTTTAACTATTTTTTTCATATTGTTTACGAGTTTAATCCGTTTATTCCTCCTAATGCGATTGCGTCTAAAAGGACTACCGCATGACCTTGTTCGTTTGTCCAAGTAGGGTGTGGAGGTGTTATTGATACTGTATTACCACTACAATCGATAACACATACATTATATTCAGTTCCTGCCGATATTGGAGCGTTACATTCAGAACAATCGTCAAACGGCCCTGAAACGTATGAATAAAATGTTTCTCCCGTTGATGTTAACCCTGTAAAAGTAGCACAAAATGGTGTACCAAGACCAAATTGTATTTCATAAATCATACCTATTGTAGGGGTAACAAATTGGTCACAAAAGCCAGCGGATTCTATATTAATTTCTTCTTCTGTACCACATCGTATAAATTGAAAATTTAAAGGCTCTAAACCATCATTTGATAAACACGCACAACAATCGTCATATAGGTGACCAAGTACAATATTTGTAGTTATAGCACTAAGTGTTACCTCCCCAACAGTACCACAAAATAAGTCCTCGACAATCGAGAACTGTACTGTAGCTCCCGATGCGTAGGTTGTTGCTGCAGAAAGAATGTATACATCATTAGTCAAACATTCATTTATAATATAATTTGTCATTTTAATTTGTTTTTATATAAATATCTCGTTTAGTTATTTAATCCGTTTATTCCCCCTAATACTATAGCATCTAACAGAACTACCGCATGACCTTGTTGGTTTGTCCAAGTAGGGTGTGGGGGTGTTATAGACATAGTGTTACCACTACAATCGATAACACATACATTATATTCGGTTCCTGCACTTATCGGTGGGTCGGAAGGAGTACAATCAAAACAAATATCATAATAATTTGTTATAGTTGGAGTAATTCCTGTTGGTTGTTGTGGACATGGATTCGCAATGAAATAACACTCTCCATTAGTTTTAAAAACATAAAATTCTTTTGGTCTAGAGTAAGCATGTCTAACATAATCCTCTTGAGTTAAATTAAACACGGAATATTGGCCTGTTGAACAATTAATTGCTCTAACACCAATATTACTAGAGGAACATTCATCACATGTAATTGGATTGTTGGATGTAAAATATTCCCCTGATATACTTGTTCCGACAGGTTCAGTTAGTGTAACACAAATAAATGGAACACTACCCCAAGATAATTGATAAGTATCACCAGAAGTTGCGGTTGACGGAACTGAAACATTAAATACATAAGTGGTTGCTGAAGTACATGCGGTCGCCGCATATAAAGTTCTAATAGCATTTAATTGACAGTCCAAACAATTGACAAAAGTTTCAAAATTATATACATAATCGTTACCTGAATCTCCTTGATTAACGCTTGTAACTACTATACAACCATGTAAAGGATGATAAAGAAAATCTCCCAAACTAACATATTGATAGGTGGTTGTACTACCTACAAGTTCGGGAATATCACAACTTGACCATTTTATAGTAAACCCATTACATTCAATACATTCTTGACATGTCGGTGTTGGGTCAAAATTTAAATAATAATTTATTGTAACAGTTTCGCCAGTTGGCCCAACAACTGTAAAACATCCTAAGTCAGTTGACAAACTAGATACCTCACCATTATTATATAACGCTGATGCCCAAACGACTTCGGTAATTTCAGGTTTTAAACAATCACTAAGTAATAATTTTGTATTACCTGACAACAAACATTCCTCACATTGTCGTCCTTCATCAATTCCAAAATCACTTATAAATGTATAGTCAAAAGAACAAGGACCTGGTGATGTTCCTTGCACCACACCACAGTATAAGTCAACGCCATTAGAATATGAAATTACATGACCAACTAATTCAGAATTAAAACCAATAAGACCGACACAATCTGTACTTGTGTCAGTACATCTTTCAACCTGATAGGATACGGTACTACCCGTTACACAATCAGTACATCCTGTATAAACGTCATTAATGCTATCAACAATCCCAAAGGCACCATTTGATAGTCGTAGATTATAATCCTTTTCACTACCTTGAGATATCCTATCAATTTTGAAACACGAAGATATTGGTCTCCCTCCAAATGATATTGTCCCATTAAATACTTCTCCTATTATCGGTACACCTGTAAAACTATCATAAGTAACAAGATACATAGTATCCCTTATACAATCGGATATTGTAACAAATCCATAATTCGCTCTTAAACAAACATCACAAGTTGCGTATTGTGTTTGTGCGGAAATGGTACTACTGAGGTCACTGATTAATGTGGTTATCTCATAACAATAATAAATTCCTGTAGGTGTTAGGTCATTAGTTGCCGACCAAATTTGACCAATAAGCGGGGAAAAAGAATTAAAGTTAATAGAAGATGATACACCATTTATACATAATGTTGAGTTAGGAGTTGCCATATTATTTAGTATTTACTATTTGAAATTTTATTTGTCTTTTATAAGTGTTGACCTCTCCTGAACTCTCAACCTTAATATCTATAAAGTATTCATTCGGTATTTTATCTCTTGTATCAAACATGAAGTAATACTCATTTGGGGTTCTGTTTATCTTTGTCCAATCTTGTACTTGTACTTCGGTCTGACCTTCTCTAACATATACTCTATATGAAGCATCAACTTTCTGTAATAATTTATTTGTACTGTAAGCTTGTTTAATAACTACACCGACCTTTCTAATATCGGTATTTAAGATTTTTTCATCTTGTTTAATACCATAAAAATCAAATCCGTATAATTTAGGGTCAACCGATGTTGTTCCTATTTGGATTGAGTTTTTATATGGATATAATGTAAAGTCATTAGTTATTGGTGGAATTGGGAATCCGTTTAAACTTAAGTTATACCATTTATCTGAGAAAGTACAAGGTGTTTTATAACCTGATAATGGAGGTATTACCACTTCGTAAACCCCTTTAGTTTTTTGACAAGTTGTTAATCCTGTTAATCCAGGTATTTCACTACCTGACGCATCCAATATAGTCACACTCGGTAAATAATCTAAATTAACAGGTTGGCCATTGTCGTATAGATACAGGTAAAGTCTGTTAACATGTCCTAACGTGAATAGATTTCTATCGTCATCAATTAAGTCATCATAGTTAGTTTCTAAAAAGGGTTCGTAGAATGTTTGGGTATGTCTTGTAAAGAATTGTACTTCATACGCGTCAGTTAATCCGATTAGGTTTTCTACTTGAGGTTTATAAGCGATGCCCCATCCTGATACATTTGTTAAACTACCATCCAATATACTATTAATTTCATTAGTCATATCAAAACTAACATTCTCATTACCAAACTCAAAATGTTGTACGTCAACAATAGTTAACGCACTATACGGAACTGTTCCCATATTCATGTTGTTGTAAATTCCTGGCTCAGTCCACACACCAATAGTGGTTGTTTGAACCCAATTAGAAGGTCTGTCAGAGAAGTTCTTATCAAAGTTACTATAATCATAGATTAAGTCCGCAAAGTCATAACCAACCCCTTCATCCCACACTTGTGGTGTTGACTCGTCATCATTAATGTACGGAATTCTAAATAAGATTAGGTCAAACGAAGTTGCCCTCATTCTTGTCTGAGACGTTTTAGTGTTCAACAGTTCAACATTAAACCATGACGTATTAGTCATTCTTAACGTATGTTTAGTTGTGTCGGGACAAGTGGTACTGATAGTACCATAAAAAACCTTTTCCATTAATAATGAAAGGTCTAAGTCAAAAATAAAACGACTATACCCATTTGGAAACTGAGAGGTTGCCAAAGAGCCATAAAATAGTTCCGTCACAGGGTTTCTTCCTGTGTTGGTAAAACTATTAGATACTATCGTGTTATTTTTACTGAAATACGAATTGTTAATTGACATTGAATACTTTATTCAATAAATATCAATTAATTCGGATATTTTGATTTAAGATTGAATTTTCAGCGTCGGCAAGTATTTGGTCAATCTCTGTTGTGGTCTGGCCATTACCTGCGGCAACAGGTACAGGTGGTTTTGTTGCAATTTGGTGGACGTGTCCTTTAACAAATGAAAAGATTTTTCTAAGTAGTATCATTAGCTCATCACCTCTTACAGAAGGGTATGTTATGTTCGAAAGACTTTTCTCGTCTCCAATAAATTTCTCCTGAGGAATACCATATAAAGTTTGTCGTAAACTAATTTGTCCTTTAGGTCCCGTTGAGTCTTGTGATAATAAATAAACTCGTTGAGCCCCTAACACTCCATAAGTAATTGATGATGGGGTAAATTCTGCAGGTGTGTATGTTTCCTTTTTAATCTTGGATTGTGGTCCGATTAATGGTTTACCGTTTTTATTCTCAGATACCAAGAAAAACCCACTTTTTGAGTTACTTGTTGTTAATTTTATTTTAGAATGAAATCTAACATAGTTTGTCAACTCGACAACGTCATCGGACACTGTTGATGCGGAAAATTTTATACCTTTTTCATAAGTTAGTTTTGATGGTGTAACAATGAATGGGAACGAGTCGTTAGAAAAGTTTTGTTGGTTTGGGTGATAACCCTTTACGTTAAGGTTATCAATAACTTCTGTGGGTATATTTAAAAATCCCTCAAATAACCCTGTCACAAATTTATTGATTAAGTAAACCGCATCGTCAAACGAGACATTATCAAATGTCAACTCCTCTAATGGTCCTGTATAGTTAGTTCCTACAGACAAATTAGTGATTGTTTTGGGGTTAAAGTTTGCGGTGGTAATCATGGTTGAGGTTGGTAAAACGTTATATAAACCAACATAACCAAAAAAAACATTTTGAGTATTTTCAAGATTTTCAATATTCCATACAACCATTTTTTTAACAACTTTAACAATTTCTTGTAATTTGGTTTCAGTTTGTGGTTCCCCTAAAACTTTTGTTTGAGTAAAGTTGGATAATTGTAAAAACGACCTAAATTGATTCCCAATAGGAAATTCATCTTTAGATAACTTTTTAGTTTTTCCCGCTCTTATTAAAACTTCGTTTTCTTTTACAATAACATCAGCACTTCCTCTACCTAAAAGAGAATTGTCACCAGGTTCGGGAAAAACACCATAACTGTTTTCATCTCGATAAGTACCGTCAAGATTTTTAATACTTCTACCCTCTTTGATTCTATCACCTGCGGAAAGAAACGTCTTAGCCCCTTGATAGTTCTCAAAAGGAGTTATCATTGGTGACGAGAACGGTCCTTGTATATAGAATTGATTCTGAAAAGGAAAATTTTTATCCTGATAAATTATATGAACGTATTCATTTATTTTTGGGGTTTGGCTAATATAAAACGGTAGTAATGGTAAAAAAACAATAGGGTCTTTACTTGACCATCTATCCTTTAACTCATCCCAATTGGGTACCGATTTAATAATCGCGTCATAGTCTTTTGTTTCGGGTATAACACGAATTCTACCCAACATCATTGGGTCTTGGTCGTCATAGACAATACCAGGAAATATTATTTGGTGTCTGTTAATTATGTCCATTCTTAGTTCTTGATTCGAATTCTTTTAATATTAGGTCGTAAGTTGTTTCTAACTTATCAATATGATGAGTTAACTTAAGTAATGTTTCTTTAGTTACGTTAAAGTCTTTTTGAATAATATCCATAGCAAAGATTAAATCTTTGTTTGATTGTGATTTATATTCTTTAATAATATTTAA
>ENA-OSIY01001290-OSIY01001290.1-marine-metagenome-genome-assembly--contig:-NODE-1290-length-13546-cov-4.663598_pt1 | contig 13546 bp, 13 predicted proteins | sample MGYA00237884_ERZ534233 | MGnify/ENA primary metagenome ERZ534233 (study PRJEB26412, sample SAMN06343840) | marine metagenome | isolation source: estuarine water | place: USA: Columbia River Estuary... | reverse complement strand
ATTCTAAATAACGTAGATTTACCTGCACCGTTAGGACCAACAATGCCAACAATGGCACCTTTGGGCATTTTGAACGAGAGGTCGTCAATTAATACTCGGTCGCCATAGGATTTTTTGAGGCCCGTCACTTCAATAACTTTATCACCCAAACGTTCACCAGGAGGGATAAATAACTCATTGGTTTCATTGCGTTTTTGGTAGTCGCCTGTATTGAGTTCTTCAAACCTAGCCATACGTGCTTTACTTTTTGATTGGCGACCTTTTGCGTTTGAACGTACCCACTCTAGTTCAGTTTTAATAGACCTTTGTCTGGCGCTCTCGGTTTTTTCTTCTTGCTGTAATCGTGCGTCTTTTTGTTCTAACCAAGATGAATAGTTGCCTTCCCAAGGAATACCTTGACCACGGTCAAGCTCTAATATCCAGCCCGCTACGTTATCGAGGAAATACCTATCATGGGTAATAGCGACCACTGTGCCTTCATAGTCATGTAAGAAACGTTCCAACCAAGCCACTGATTCAGCATCTAAGTGGTTAGTCGGTTCGTCGAGTAATAACATTTCAGGTTTTTCGAGTAGCAACTTACACAAAGCAACGCGGCGGCGCTCCCCCCCTGAAAGTTTGCTAACGTCGGCATCCCAAGGTGGAAGACGTAAAGCATCCGCTGCGCGTTCCAAAGCATTTTCGAGATTATGCCCATCTTTGCTTTGGATGATAGCTTCTAGTTCACCTTGCTCTTTCGCTAAGGCATCAAAGTCAGCGTTTTCTTCAGCATAGGCTGCATAGACTTCATCAATACGCTTAAGAGCATGTGCTACATCAGCCACTGCTTCCTCTATGTTACCACGCACATCTTTGCTTTCGTCTAGTTGAGGTTCTTGGGGGAGATAGCCAATTTTTAATCCCGTTTGGGGAATAGCCTCACCTTCAATGTCAGTATCTATGCCAGCCATAATTTTTAGTAACGTGGACTTACCTGAGCCGTTCAAACCTAATACGCCTATTTTTGCACCGGGGAAAAAGCTAAGGGAAATATTCTTTAAGATATGTTTGCCGGGTGGGACCACTTTACCGACACGAAGCATGCTGTAAACGTATTGAGCCATAACTGTCTTTATTGAGTTAATTTAACAGTAGTGTAATTCAGAGCAAGGGCAGGGTAAAAGGTATTGTGATTTTTTAGTGTCACTTTTATGAATAATTGATGTGATTTATCGTCGTCTATCGTAGTATTTTATGCTCTTTGGCTGTTCACAAGGTAAAATATGCAAAGCTTTAATTGGGGCGTCATAGGTCCTGGAAATATTGCTAATACATTTGCAAAAGCAATTACGACGTCTAAAAAAGGTAAAGTTTTGGCAGTCGCCAGCCGTTCAATAGAGCGTGCGGTCGATTTTGCCAACACTTACCAAATCGAAAAAACATACTCAGATTATGAGCAAATGATAGCTGATCCCGAAATCGACATAATTTATATTGCCACTCCTCACAACTTTCACTACCAACAAGCAAAAATGTGCTTGGAAGCTGGGAAACACGTATTAGTCGAAAAACCTTGCACAGTGAATGCTAAGCAAATGCAAGCGTTAGTCGAGCTTGCTCAAAGCAAAAACTTACTTTTACAGGAGGCTCTGTGGAGCCGTTTTATGCCTTGTTTATCAAAACTAAGGCAACTGTTAAACGAAGGTATAATAGGCGATATTCAATATATTCAGTCAGAGATTGGTTTTGCATTTCAAAATAGAGAAAAAAGCCGGTTGCTTAAGGCTGAGCTTGCTGGTGGCTCACTTCTGGACTTAGGCATATACAGTATTACTGTTAGTCAATTTTTTCTTCAAGAACACCCTGATAAAGTTGACGCTATGGGACAATTAACTGATCAAAATGTTGACGGGCACGTACTAGCAAATATGCATTATCCTTCTGGACGTTATGCGCAATTTACGTGTTCTATGTTATCTCAAACAAGCAATACCATGAGAATAGTAGGAACAGAAGGATACGTAAAATTACCCGCATGTTTTTGGGACACTGATACCGCTTCAATCTATAGGGATGACAAGTTAATGCAAAATATTGATATTCCTCATCCGGTTAACGGATTTGAATATCAAATTGAAAAAAGTATGGCGTGTATTGAACAAAACATGCAGTGCAGTGATTTGATGTCACACCGTGACAGCATAGGCGTGCTTAATGTGATGGATGATATCCGCAAGCAAATTGGGGTGCACTTTCCGGCCTCGGTTGAAGCGCTGTGATTAATGAGTGAGTTGGGTGCAAAAAGCGTTACAACTTTTGGTTGTTTCTCATACCACATTAGCCCTATACAAATTATTTAAAATAACTAAACTGTGCCCTGTTTATTTAGGGTGTGATTACCCAAATCTTAATTACTGATTATGTTGAGGAAAAGTGATGCTAACGCGTGATATGAATATTGCTGATTTTGACCCAGAGTTGTTCCAAGCAATTCAAAATGAAAACCAACGTCAGGAGCATCATATTGAGCTGATAGCTTCTGAAAACTATTGCAGCCCACGTGTTTTAGAAGCTCAAGGTTCTCAATTAACCAATAAGTATGCAGAAGGTTATCCACACAAACGTTATTACGGCGGTTGTGAATATGTTGACATTGCGGAAGATTTAGCCATTGAACGGGCTAAACAATTGTTTGGTTGCGATTATGCCAATGTTCAGCCTCATGCTGGTTCACAAGCAAACACTGCTGTGTTTATGGCATTGATTAATGCAGGTGATACAGTGTTAGGTATGAGTTTGGCCCACGGTGGTCACTTGACTCATGGTTCACATGTTAATTTTTCAGGAAAAACCTACAACGCTGTGCAGTATGGCTTACATCCTGAAACGGGTGAAATTGATATGGCGCAAGTTGAAGCATTGGCACTTGAACACAAACCTAAAATGATTATCGCTGGTTTCTCCGCTTACTCAGGTATAGTTGATTGGCAGAAATTCCGTGAAATTGCTGATGAAGTAGGTGCATATTTGTTAGTGGATATGGCTCACGTTGCTGGTTTAGTTGCTGCAGGTATCTATCCTAGTCCCCTTCCACATGCTCATGTGGTCACTACTACTACTCATAAAACATTGGCTGGTCCTCGTGGCGGGTTGATTTTATCTGCTTGTGGTGATGAAGCTATGTACAAGAAACTGAATAGTTCAGTTTTTCCTGGTAACCAAGGTGGGCCTTTGTGCCATGTGATCGCGGCTAAAGCGGTTGCTTTTAAAGAAGCTTTAGAGCCAGAGTTTAAAGTCTATCAGCAGCAAGTCGTTCTTAATGCCAAAGTTATGGCCGCGGTGATACAAGAACGTGGGCATAAAGTTGTTTCGGGTGGTACAGATAACCATCTGTTTTTATTGGACTTAATCGGCAAAGAATACACAGGTAAAGATGCAGATGCTGCCTTAGGTAATGCTAATATTACTGTCAATAAAAATTCAGTGCCAAATGATCCGCGTTCACCTTTTGTTACCAGTGGATTACGTCTTGGCTCCCCAGCTATTACACGTCGTGGTTTTAAAGAAGAGCAAGCTACACAAGTGGCCAATTTGATTTGTGATGTATTGGATAATATTAATGATGAATCTGTGATTGAGCGTGTTAAGGGGGAAGTGGTTGCATTGTGTGAGCAGTTCCCTGTTTATGCCTAAAACATATACCTTTTATTCTTGAAATTGCATGTTTGTTGGCTTCAATCATTCGCTTAAATCACTCAGTGAACTAAGCGAATGGGGTCTCTTTCATTTGCCGCCTTGCAGTTCCAAAGATTTTGGGGATAGATTGATACAAGAAAGCCGACAAAAGTCGGCTTTTTTATTGCTTTTTATTTCTTATAGTATGACTGGCAGTGGAATTTTGTTAATTTAGGCTTATTCACTACCGAAATTTGACACTATTTATGTTTTGCCCATTTTGTTTTGTACAAGAAACTAAAGTAATCGATTCCCGTTTGGTGGCTGATGGCAGCCAAGTGAGACGTAGAAGAGAGTGCACGGTATGTAAAGAACGTTTTACGACATTTGAGATGGCAGAATTGGTGATGCCTCGGATAGTCAAGCGTGATGGTTCTCGTGAGCCTTTTCATGAAGAGAAGTTGCGAGCTGGTTTGCAGCGCGCATTAGAAAAGCGCCCTGTCAGCACAGAACAAGTAGAGCAATGCATTAGTCGTTTGAAATCTTCGTTACGTGCAACAGGTGAGCGAGAAGTCAGTAGTGAATTTCTCGGAAACTTGATTATGGATGCATTGAAAGAACTAGATAAAGTTGCTTATGTGCGTTTTGCGTCTGTGTATCGTTCGTTTGAAGACATTCGAGAATTCGGAGAAGAAATTGCGCGGTTGGGTGACTAAATTTTACTCAGGTGATTGTCTTTGTTTACTCTTTTTATTGATTGGTAACCCGTGACACAATTTTCTAAAACAGATCATCAAATGATGGCCCGTGCTATTCAATTAGCTAAACGAGGCGAATATACTGCTGCTCCTAATCCAAATGTGGGTTGTGTTATCAGTGATAGCAATGGTGTTATTCTGGGGGAAGGTTGGCATAAAAAGGCGGGAACGCCCCATGCAGAAGTACATGCTCTAGAACAAGTGGCTATTTCTTCAAAAGAAGCACTAGCCAAAGGTGCTACTGCCTATGTGACGCTTGAGCCTTGCAATCATTATGGTAGAACGCCACCCTGCACAGATGCATTAGTCCGGGCTGGTGTTACTAGGGTTGTAGCGGCAATGGTTGATCCTAATCCACTGGTATCTGGAAAAGGTTTAATAAAGCTTCAAGAAGCGGGGATCAAAACTGATTATGGTCTGTTACAAGCTGGAGCTGAAAAACTTAATCGTGGTTTTATAAAACGTATGCGAACTGGTAAACCCTGGGTGACAGTTAAACTGGCGGCAAGTTTAGATGGTAAAACAGCTTTAGCAAACGGTTTGAGTCAATGGATCACTGGTTCACTAGCAAGACAGGATGTACAAAGACATCGTGCCAGGAGCTGTGCTATTTTATCGGGTTCTGGCACAGTAATAGCCGATAACCCTATGTTAAATGTGCGTTATTCTGAACTGAACTTAGCTGATGATGTTTTAGCGAAAGAAGACTTACGTCAACCTTTGAGAGTTTTATTGGATGGGCGTAATCAGTTGCCGCCATCCTTAAGTTGCCTACAACCTATTGAAACAAACTTTGCGGGTAATATTTTGATTGTTAATGGTAAGCTAAATGAACACCCATTTGAACGACATGTGAGTCAATGGCAAGCGCCTTTTAGCGGCAATAAGTTAGACTTAGAGAAGATCATTGTCAAGTTAGGTGAGATGCAGCTAAATAATATTTGGGTTGAAGCGGGCGCTAAACTTGCGGGTGCGTTACTGCAAAATAAACTGATTGATGAATTGATTTTATATCAAGCGCCCAAATTAATAGGGGGCACAGGACAAAACCTGTTTGATACTATGACAATTGAAGCCATGGATGAGGTAGTAGGCCTCAATTGGGCCGATATACGGCAAGTGGGTGATGATATAAAAATGACTGCACTTTTTAAAAATTAATCCATTGGGATCGTCATTACCGTATTATCTTAACCATGTATCACGTCATTGAGAGATTATGTTTACTGGAATTATAGAAGATGTGGGGCTTATTGAAGGGTTGGTTCCTTCAGGTGCAGACATAAGAATGTCGATTAAAACTAACAAGCTGGATATGAGTGATGTGTCTTTAGGTGATAGTATTGCCAACAATGGTGTGTGTTTAACGGTCGTCGCCAAGTCGAAAAATGGCTTTAGCGCTGATATTTCACATGAGACTATTAAACGCACCGGCTTTGCCAACTATCAACCAGGTAGCAAGGTGAATCTTGAAAAAGCATTACAGGCTAATAGTCGTTTAGGCGGTCATATTGTGAGTGGCCATGTGGACAGTGTAGGTGAAGTACTATCTATTGCTCCTGTTGGTCGGTATGTGGAAATTTGGATAAAAGCACCCGATCAACTAGCCAAATACTTAGCTGAGAAAGGCTCGATTACAGTTGATGGCGTTAGCCTAACCGTCAATCAAGTGAATGGTGCTAAATTTTTGTTAACCCTTATTCCACATAGCATAAAGGAAACCATTATTAATCTTTATCAAAAAGGTACAAAGGTCAATTTAGAAGTAGATGTTATTGCCCGTTATCTGGAAAGATTGATGTTAGGTGACAAGGCAGCCAATCATTCAATTGATGATGATAAAAAAGATATTAGCATGGCGTTTTTAGCAGAAAACGGCTATTTGAAGTAAAATAGGGTTGCCCAGATATGTTGGCCTCAAGAACCAGAGTGATGCCTCAATAAAATTTAAAAGAAGACAATTAACTATGCCATTAAATAACAGTGAAGAGATAATCGAAGATATCCGCCAAGGTAAAATGGTTATCTTAATGGATGATGAAGATAGGGAAAACGAAGGCGACCTCATTATGGCCGCTGAGCATGTTACCCCCGAAGCGATTAATTTTATGGTGACTCATGCTCGTGGATTAGTCTGCTTACCCATGACTGCACAGCGCTGCCAATCCCTTAATTTACCCTTGATGGTAGATGATAATAGTGCCCAATTTTCAACTAATTTTACTGTATCAATTGAAGCTGCAGAAGGTGTTACCACAGGAATTTCTGCTTCAGACAGAGCCAAAACTATTTTGGCGGCGGTGGCAAAAAACGCGCAACCCAGTAACATTGTGCAGCCAGGGCATATTTTTCCTTTAATTGGTAAAGAGGGAGGGGTTTTAAACCGCGCAGGGCATACTGAAGCGGGTATAGACTTGGCACGATTAGCCGGTTGTGAACCTGCATCGGTTATTGTTGAAATACTCAACGAAGATGGCAGCATGGCCAGACGCCCAGAGCTGGAGGTCTTCGCAGCCAAACATGATATGAAAATTGGCACAATTGCCGATTTAATCGAATACAGAAATTTGAATGAAACCACAATTCAACAAGTCGCTAAGTGTAAACTTCCTACTGAATACGGTGAGTTTGACTTAATTACCTTCAAAGATGTGATTGATAACCAAGTACATTTTGCTATGTGTAAAGGTGAAATTAACAGCGACGTGCCTGCTTTAGTGAGAGTTCACTTACTCAATAGCTTTAGTGATTTATTAGGTTCTCAGCGGGCCATCTCACGAAGCATGGGGTTGCCGCAAGCCATTAAATATATTGCTGATAATGGTGGTGTTTTAGTTTTGCTAGGCAAAGATGAAGACTTACTGACTCAGGTGAAACAGTTTGAAGCCGAAGATAATGGCGAGAAACCTGCTAATGCTCCATGGACCGGTTCATCTAGAACGGTTGGTATTGGAAGTCAAATCTTAGCCAGCTTAGGTGTTAAAAAAATGCGTTTGATGAGCAAACCCAAAAAGTACCATGCCTTGTCTGGCTATGGTTTAGAAGTGATTGAATACATAGAAATCTAAGACTTAAATTTCACAATATTTCCCAGTACGGATGTGCTAAACTACGCGCCGATTTTTACAGTAAGGTTTATAGATGAATATTATTGAAGGTAACATTCGCGCAACAGGCAAAAAGTTTGCTCTTGTGGTCTCTCGTTTCAACGGTTTTGTTGTTGAAAGCCTTGTTGATGGTGCTCTAGATGCCCTTGAGCGGCATGGTGAAGTAAACGAACAAGATATTACGTTGGTTCGCGTGCCGGGTGCTTACGAGCTACCCATTGCAGCAAAAAAGCTTGCTGAACAAAACAAGTATGATGCCATTATTGCTTTGGGCGCAGTTATACGTGGTGGTACACCTCACTTTGAGTTTGTCGCTGGCGAATGTAATAAAGGTTTAGCACAAGTCTCTTATGATCATGGTATTCCTGTTTCTTTTGGCGTAATCACTACTGATAGCATTGAACAAGCTATCGAACGTTCTGGTACAAAAGCCGGTAATAAAGGCGCAGAAGCTGCTGTTAGTGCTCTAGAAATGGTCAATGTGTTAGCTAATATTGAAGAGGCTAAATAGTTGAAACCTAAAGCCCGCCGTCAAGCTAGGGAACTTGCAGTGCAAGCAGTTTATTCTTGGCAAATGAGTAAGAACCCGGTTGAGCAAATCGAGCTTAGTATCGTCACCAGTAACGATATGAAAAAAGTCGATACTGAATACTTCTTGGAGTTATTACGGGCAGTAGTAAAAGACTCTTCTGAGTTAGATAAAAAAATCAAACCTTACCTTGGGCGCTTGCCTGAGGAACTGGATCCAGTAGAAAAAGCCATTCTCAGAATCGCCACCTACGAACTTGTTAATAGAATTGATGTCCCTTACAAGGTTGTTATTAATGAAGCCATTGAATTGGCTAAATCTTTTGGCGCAGAAGAAAGCCACAAATTCATTAATGGTGTGCTTGATAAAGCAATTAAGACTCTGCGTCAAGATGAGTTGTCCTAACCCTTTTAATTAGGTTGGGGTCAACTTTTTCTCATCTCTTCTAACTAAAATTTGTATTAATGAAAGAATTTAATGTGATTGAACACTTTTTCAAAGCAAAAAGTGTTCAGCGTAAAGACGTAATAATTGGTATTGGTGATGATGGCGCTGTTACGCATATCCCCCAAGGTCAAGCTCTGGTCACAACGACCGACACATTGTTAAGTGGTGTGCATTTCTTGGCTGACACGCCTGCCCACGCCATAGCGCAGAAAGCCATAGCCGTTAATTTAAGTGATTTGGCCGCTATGGGTGCAGAACCCGCTTGGATAAGTTTATCTTTGAGTATGCCTGAGGTCGATGAGACCTGGCTGGAAGCCTTTTCAAATGGTTTACAACAACACGCTGAATATTACTCAGTGCAACTGATTGGCGGGGATACTGTTAAAGGGCCTTTAGCGATAACTATTACAGCACAAGGTTTTGTCCCTTTTGACCAAGCTATAACCAGAAGTCGGGCTCAACCAGGTGATTCAGTTTATGTCACTGGTACATTGGGTGATGCAGGCTTAGGTTTGCATATAGCCCAAAAAAAGTGTGTGGTAACAAATCAGTCTCACCAAGAGTTTTTGCTTAATCGTTTGAATTATCCCACTCCACGGTTATTGGTCGGCACCAGCCTTAGGCGTATTGCCAGTGCTTGTATTGATATATCCGATGGTCTGGTGGCTGATATCAAACATATTCTTGAGGCGTCTCAGTGTGGTGCAACAATACATGTTGATAAGTTACCCTTGTCGCAAGCCTTAAAAGGATCTGTGACTGACAGTCAGGCGATGGATTATGCCTTAAGTGCAGGCGATGATTACGAGTTATTATTCACTGTGAGCGAAGAACAAAAAGGCCACTTAGAGACAACCTTAGCTAATGCTAATGTGTATGCGACCTATATCGGTCAATTAAATGGCTCTGCAGGTAAATTACAGTTACGCCAAGCTGATAAGCCTTATGAATATAGCATCAAAGGTTATGAACACTTCTAACTCCTCAGTTGGGATTAATGAATACAATTCAAGAGAGACATAACAGTGGATAAGCAAATACGCAGTCGTGTTAGTTTAACTAATCCCGTACACCTTTTGGCACTAGGATTCGGTAGTGGTTTGGCTCCAAAAATGCCTGGTACATTTGGGACATTGGCCGCTTTGCCTGTGGTTGTGCTGCTATCTTATTACGCTAGTTTTTCCGTTTACTTAATAGTCACGATATTGGTTAGTATTGTGGGGGTGAGGATCTGTGGAAGAACAGCAGAAGACATGGGTGTGCATGACGACTCCTCTATTGTCTGGGATGAAGTCGCAGGGATGATGATCACTATGCTTGCAGTGCCTTTGAGTTGGCAAACATTGCTGGTTGGTTTCTTACTATTTCGTTTATTTGACATTCTGAAACCTTGGCCAATTAGCTATTTAGATAAACACGTACATGGCGGCTTTGGCATTATGATCGACGATGTGTTGGCAGGGCTGTTTGCTTTGGGTATTTTACATTTTGGCTTGTATTTGCTCTAGTTTTTTTATATTTAACGAATTTCTATCCTTTTCCCCTTTATTCACTAATCAAACTGCGCTTCCTTTCAATTATCATCAGAATCATACTTGGCATGATACGTCTGGAAAAAATAACAATCATTGGGTTTATTGGGCGTTGCGCATTTTGCAACTAATGACACACATTAAATATGATGCCGCACAAATGTTACGATACAGCATTGAACAAAAAATAATGACATCCGATGAATATATCGCTGTCATTCAGGTTCATTATCAGGGCAAAAAAAGCCGTCAATGGAGTTGGGAACGAGCCTACTGATACCGTCACGATAGTTATACGTAAGGTTATTAATCAGCTGTTGTGAAGTGGCGGATTACTTTGAACACTTTATAAGAAGTGGTTTAGGCGAGTATTCCACTGTTTTAGATGTGTTTTATTTTTATCTTACTTATTTATCAAAGGGGCCTTTCATATGCGGTCGAAGTGAATTGAGCGTTGCAGATCATTCAGCCTACGCACTTATTACCTTTGGCTATGAAGCTGGGCTTACCGGAGGAGATAGTCTCTTGCGTAAACGTAGGATTCAAGAATGGGCGTTGCGAGTGAAAGCCAAGCTCGATACATCCCTGTCCTTGGTACCCAACAATATTCGAGTTCGAAGTTTAGGAGACTGACCATTGAATTAATTATAAAGACAGCCATTGTAATAAATCTGCAAAAAAACAATTAAATCAATATTAACAAGTTTTATGGATTGACTAAAAAGGATTTACAGAACAGTCATCATACTGGCCTGAGTAATTGGATTACCTATGGAGGCTCCGCTTCAGCATTTTTGCATTTAAATTTTCAGAAAAAAAACGCTTGTTTTCGGAAAAAATGACAATGATCCCAATAAGCGTCAGCGCATGCTTAAAGTTAGGAATATCTGCAATAGAAACATTTAATACTAAACCGCAGTTCAATAGTTATCAAAATCTTCAATTCGAGCCAATATACCTGGTGTATCTAAGCCCAGCTCTGCATACATTTCTTGTTGAGTGCCTTGCATAATAAATTCATCAGGTAGCCCCAGCTGCAACAATTTACTGGTGTGTTTAGAAGACATTAAATATTCTGCGACAGCACTGCCAGCACCGCCAATAATAGCGCCATCTTCAATGCTCACAAATAAATGATGATTTGTCGCCAGTTGGTCAATTATCTCAGTATCCAAAGGTTTAACAAAACGCATATCAATAAGAGTTGCATTGATTTCTTCTGCGGCTCGTTGAGCATAGGGCAATAAAATACCAAAGTTAAGAATAGCGACTTTTTCACCGGTTATTATGGTGCGACTTGTGCCTAATTTAAGGGCTGCCATTTCTTGATTAGGTGACACGCCAGTAGCTGAGCCTCTCGGGTATCTTACGGTGGCTGGCTTTTGTAATTTGTGACCTGTGTATAACATTTGACGACATTCGTTTTCATCGGCTGGCACCATGATCACCATATTGGGGATACAGCGTAAAAATGGAATATCAAATGCACCCTGATGAGTAGGGCCATCGGCACCCACTAAGCCTGCTCGGTCTATAGCAAATAAAACCGGTAGGTTTTGTATTGCCACATCATGGATAAGCTGATCGTAGGCACGTTGTAAGAAGGTTGAATAAATAGCTACTACCGTATTCAATCCCTCTTTGGCTAGACCAGCAGCAAAGGTGACAGCGTGTTGCTCAGCAATCGCCACATCAAAATATTGTGATGGATATTGCTGGGAAAATTTGACCATGCCAGAACCCTCACGCATAGCAGGTGTGACGGCCATTAATTTAGGGTCTTGTGCTGCCATATCACATAACCAATCACCAAATATGGCTGAAAAGGTTGGATTGCTGGGTGATGCTTTGGGTAGAGCTTGCTCTTTTGGGTTGAACTTGGGTACGGCATGAAATTTAATTGGGTCTTGTTCGGCTGATTCATAGCCTTTGCCTTTTTTGGTCACCACATGTAAAATTTGAGGGCCTTTGATGTTACGCATATTACGAAGCGTATCCACTACGCCATTCACATCGTGGCCGTCTATTGGACCTATATACTTAAATCCCAATTCTTCAAAAATAGTACCGGGAACCACCATACCTTTTATATGTTCTTCAGCACGGCTAGCAAATTCTTTAATAGGGGGGACATTACTAAGTAATTTTTTACCCCCATCACGGATAGAGTTAAAAAAGTTACCTGTTAATAGTCTGGCTAAATGACTATTTAGTGCGCCAACATTTTCGGATATCGACATTTCATTGTCATTTAACACCACTAATAAATCTTTACTAATATCACCGCCATGGTTCAACGCTTCAAAGGCCATACCCGCGGTCATAGCGCCGTCACCAATTACAGCTACAACTTTGCGGCCTAAAGCTTCTTTTTCAGCAGCTACGGCCATGCCTAAGGCGGCGCTAATGGAAGTAGATGAATGTCCTACAGCAAATGTGTCATATTCACTTTCTGGTGGCCATGGGAAAGGGTGTAAGCCACCTTTTTTTCGGATGGTTGGCATACGTTTACGGCGACCGGTTAAAATTTTGTGGGCATAGGCTTGATGACCCACATCCCATAACAGGCGATCAAAAGGGGTGTTGTATACATAATGTAAAGCAACTGTCAGCTCTACTGTGCCTAATCCAGAGGCAAAGTGTCCACTACTTTGGCTCACGCTGGTTAACAAATATTGACGCAATTCAATACTCAGCTGCTGGAGTTTATCTTGTGATAACTTTCTTAACTGTTCTGGTGTATCAGCTTGAGCGAGAATAGGGTAGTGAGCAATATCTAAGGTCATTAAGGATTATCAACTAATTAAGTTTCGTTTTATCCAATCACACATACATCTATATTCAGTATGTACGGTGGATAACAAAGTCGGTAAAAGACGCCAACATTTTAGTATTGTAAGGCAAAGCGTGCAAAGCTTGAAGCGCTTGTTGATGAAGATCATCAAGATAAGCTTGAGCATGCCCTAATCCTAACATAGCTGGGTAGGTACTTTTATTTTGTGCCTGGTCAGAACCTTGGGGTTTTCCAAGCACTGCCGAATCACTGACGACATCTAAAATATCGTCCTGAACTTGAAAGGCTAACCCTAATATTTTGGCAAAACGCATTAAATATTGCTGATTTTGTGGGGTAATATCAGCAGCCAATGTTATGGCCATCTCAACACAAGCACCCAATAGCGCACCAGTCTTTTTGCTGTGCAGGTCCTCTAATCTTTGTTGAGTGATACACTCATCGGTTGCTGCCAAGTCCATAGCCTGACCACCGCACATGCCATTATAACCAGCTGCTTGACTAACAATTTTGACTAGTTCAATACGTTTTATTGCCAGTTCACTTGAAAGTGGGTAATCACACAAAATTTCGAATGCCAGTGTTTGTAGGGCGTCACCAGCTAAAATGGCTGTGGCTTCATTAAATTTAATATGACAGGTCGGATGTCCCCGTCTGAGGTCATCATTATCCATGGCGGGTAAGTCGTCGTGGATAAGTGAATAAGCATGGATGGCCTCTATTGC
>ENA-OSIY01001289-OSIY01001289.1-marine-metagenome-genome-assembly--contig:-NODE-1289-length-13556-cov-10.318570_pt1 | contig 13556 bp, 15 predicted proteins | sample MGYA00237884_ERZ534233 | MGnify/ENA primary metagenome ERZ534233 (study PRJEB26412, sample SAMN06343840) | marine metagenome | isolation source: estuarine water | place: USA: Columbia River Estuary... | reverse complement strand
CCATTTTTAAATGCTTCAAAATTTGGACCAGGTTTTATAATAAAACGTCTACCTTCTTTTTGGTATTGAATAATTCCTGATAAAACAGCTGCGGCAAAAAATGTGGCATATTGGCCTTTCCATCTACTTGGATTTGAAAATTGTTGATATGTTCCTGGTCTTGAATATTGTTTTTTACCATCAACAACTCTTGATGTAAGAGTCCCGATATATTCTAAGAAATCTAATTTTGTTCCATTATCATATCCGGCATCTAAATAATCAACTAGTTTTTTAATCATTCCTTTGTTTTTACCAAAGGTATAACCGCTTCTTGATCTCCAAACTTTTGCAGTTTCTGTACCAGCAGCTTTTTGAACAAGTTTTGGATTACTTTTAATATGGTCTAATATTCTGGTAGCGATATGGGTTCTAATTCCACCGGCTGTTTTATAGATAGTATTTAAAACAAGATAAACTGCATCAATTCCCCACTCTTCTAACCCAAGGTCTATATTATATGGAGTATCATCGTTACTCATAAATCCTACACTGGCAGTAAATAATTTACTATCTTTAGACTTATATGTAATAAAAATTTGATATTCATCAAAGAAATTTTTGGAATTACTTTCTGAACTAATTAATGATATTGTAACCCTACCTTGTGCATGTCCAAAACCCAAATCAGGACTATTTTCAAATCCTCTAACAAGTACCGATAATCGGTAAGTTGTATTTAAATAGTTTTTAATTTCGGCAGAATCTTCACCGTTTGAGTCAAAAACTTCTATTAATACTTTATCTGCAGCGCTTACTCTAATTATTTCATAATCTTGGTTAATTGATTCTATGATTTCAGGGAAAGCGTAATTGATAATATCAATTTCTCTTTGGCTCATTGGTGAGTCTTGAGAATCCCAATATTTTGGATTTCCTTCATTATCAAAATGAACTGCAACTTTTGAATAAGTTCTGTTTGTGGAATTGGCTTTATTAATAATAAAATAAAGGGCTTGTTGACCTTGAGTATATCTTCCAAAATGTCCTGAGCTATGTGAGGATACACACCATTTTGTGTTAGAACCATACTTACAAGAAGCTTCCTCAGTTTTTGGTTTTATGACTAAAAACTTATTATCTTCGTAAATCTTATCAGCTTGTTTTTCTAATTCTTTCTCTTTTTCTTTTTCTATAAATGGTGTTAAAGCGTATTCTAATTCAGAAAAGGTATTGTATTGATTAATATCTTTCTTTTTTAATTGAGATTGATATTTGTCAAAATCTTTCACCAAACCAATGGCAATTTCTACCCAATAATCAATATCAGTTTCTGGTTCTAAAGCTTTTAAAATAAAGTCAGTGTATTTGTGATTAAAATCTTGTAAGTCAGAAATGCCCAATACAAAATCCAACACTTCATTGTCGAACTTGTTGGCGTATTTTTTCTTTAAATCTTCTTTCCTGCCTTCCCTTAATAAGATACCCATTAATTTCATATAGATAAATACCCCTTATTTCCAAAACAATTGGATTCCGAGAATAACAAAACTTAATGAAAGACAAACTAATGTTTTTAATGTTGCAGGTTCTTTTAACAGGAACCAAGACATAATACCAAAAACAATAACTCCAAGACAAAAACCTATAATTCTATTTGGCCAAGTTTGACCGTCCCATAAATTAACCATTTGTCTACTGGCTAAAATAACGTAATAAGTGATTGGTACGCCAATCAATGTCATCATGAATGGATTCTCCTTAATCCATTTATTCCACAAGTGTCCTTGTAATTGATAAAAAGTGAAAATCTGTGATACGGTGTATACCACAAAAATAAATAACCCTATAAAAAAATTGTTCATTGTAAAAATGATAGTAAAGATTTGTGATAAAAATATAGTTTATGTATTTTGAGTAAGGTATTCACATTCATATTCTTGACAAGTTTTTGGTCTAATGTCATAGATAGAACATGCTCTAACTTTTGTATTATAGAAAATACATGGGAGTTTTGGATTATAAAAATCGACTCTTAATGCAGGATAAGAACTTTGATTTTGCCAAGTAGATTTATTTGGGAACATATTTTTACCCTCTTCATAATCAACGAAGATTTCTTCCCTTTCAATTTCTCTACCTAATTTTTTAGAAAGAATTTCAATAAATTCATCAGCATCGGGATGAGGTCCAATGATATAATCCCTGTCCTCAATCGTACAACAACTACCGTGATGTCCTGGTATCCCAAAACATTTGTTACTACATATATTACAATCTGTTCCCATAATTAAAAAAATAATAAAAAAGGATTCAAAATAGAACCCTTTTTTATAATGTGGTGGAGGTGCAGGATTCCGCCTCCTGGTCTTGTTCGCCATACAATAGATGGACTACACGTTTAGTACAACATCGGTTCTCAATGTTACGAAATATTAGGTTTGATATATGTGAGAAACTAACCTACAAACAACTTGGTCTCAGAGTTATTTTAGAGGAGCTCTGACCTGTGACCCCTTTGACTCATTTCTGTTCCAAGGTACGTATGAGAAACCCCGTAGTTGTTTTCTACAATTAAGCAGCAACAACAACAGCTTCTCTAGTTAAACCTAAAGCAGCCATTTTAGACAATGTATTGTCATTTGAATTTTATCATCATAGATTTAAGTCATAGATGAAGTTTGACTACGTGCCCATTTACCATATAAACGCCAATCAATGCTAACGTCACCCCCATATGTTAAAGAACTTATTCAAAGATAATCATAAATATTGAAATTCCAACTAAAATTGGTATTTATAAAAATATGGCATCATTTGATACATTTATGGCTTTGAGGGATTACGTTAAAGGTAAAATCCCAAAATGGGAATTGGAAGATTCTGACCCTAACATTTATAGTGTTAGAGAAGATAGGTCTAACCCTGGTCAAAGTGTCATTAGAATAGAATTTGATAATGACGATAAGTTTTGGAAATCGGTAGATTTACATGAGGATGATGTTTGGTTTATGAAAATGATTAACTCGTCTTATTCAGATTATGAATTCATAGATTCGTATAGTGTTACTGATGATTTTAGAAATGGGTATACCATTTTTGGGGAATTAAATGAGGATAATATTGAAAAATTAAAACGAATATCAAGATACATTTTTCCTAAAAAATTTGACTTAGAAAATGAAGATTTCAGGTCAGAATTTGCAAAAAAATTATTATCCTCATTTAAACGTGAAACCGAAGATATTCTTGACGACTATCACACCGAAAAGAATAGGGAAATGACGCAAAGTGCACAAGAAGGGATTAATAAGGAATTAACTAACTATTTCAATGATTTTGGGTTTACATACGTATCTTATGACGAATTTACAACAACTGTTGCAAATCTTGTAATGTGGTATATTAGGGAAAATGTATTACAACTTTCAATTAATGAATTACTACCTAAAATTTTTTCAACAAATTCAACTCAAATAGGTGGTTGGCACGAAAACAGTTATGAATACCAAGATTCTGAAAAATTTGATAGTCATTCATTTAATAACTACGTTGAACGTAAATTAGATGAAATAATTGAAAAAATTGAAGATGGAGATAACGAAAAGTTCAATATTCAAGATTATCTTGATATGGTATCTAGAGTTAGTAAAAAGTTTGAGATTGGTATATGGCATAACTTACCAAAAAAGAAAGACGTTAGATTTTACATTGAAAATTTTGAAATGAATCCAAATAAGGTTATTGTTAAACTTTCCAAAGCACAAAAACAAAGAGTATTAAAACTAACTGAGGATAATTTTTACCATCTACTTTATCAGCCTACATTATTTAATTTGGAAGAAATATAATTTTTTCCTATCTTTGTGTTTATGACACAAGATTTACAATTGCTTAAAGAAGTTTTAAGCGTTCCAACCAAGACATACCAAGAAGACTTAATGGTTGAATTTTTGGTTAATTGGTTAACTGAAAACAATATTGAACATTTTGTTGATGAACATAAAAATGTCTATGCAACAAAACAAGAAAATTCTGAATTATCGGAAGATTTCTATTTTCCTTGTGTGATTGCTCATACAGATACAGTTCACAATATTGATACGATTAATGTTCACGAAGAGATGTTACCAAATACTCAGGGAGAACTTAAATTATCTTATAAAGCATATAATAACCAAGATAAACCTACAGGTATTGGTGGTGATGATAAATGTGGTGTTTTTGCATGTTTAACTTTATTAAAAGAATTACCTTATTTGAAGGCAGCATTTTTTGTATCTGAAGAAACAGGTTGTCATGGTTCCATGAAAGCAAAAGAAGAGTTTTTTACAAATGTTGGATATGGGATTCAATTTGATGCACCTGAAAACTGGATGATTACTGAAAAGTGTTTTGGACAGGTTTTATTTGATAGAGATTCTGAATTTTTTGAGGCTTGTGATAAAGTATTAACTGAAGGAATGGTTAATGAAGATATGCAATATATGGTTCATCCATATACCGATGTTTATGCTTTAAGAGGAAAATTTAATTTTTCTTGTATTAATTTTTCAATAGGATATTATAGATATCATACTGCTAATGAGTATGTGGTTGTTGAAGACGTATTTAACGGAATTAATATGGGACGTAAAATGATTGAAAATCTTGGATATAAATTACATTATAAAGAAGCTCGAATGTATGATCGGAGAAGTGAAAGTGTTTTTTAAATAAAATCTTCTAACTTATCTAAATATCTTTTTACCATCGGGTGATCGGCAATATCTGAATATTCCTCACCCGATTTTTTTATTTGTTTTATTTGGTCAATAATTTGTCTTAAAGACATTTCCACCATTCTGGACATAGATGGGTAATTTTCAATATAAGAAGATAACTTAAATTGATTTTTTGCAAATTCTATTGGGATATTAAGTTTAATAACTAATTTGGCAACCATTTGTTTTGCGAATCTATCTGCATCTAATTCTAAATCCCAATATTCATCATATATTTTTTCAAAGTCTTCTAAATCACCTGTTAATGGGTTTTCTAATTTGAACTTAGTCATTTGTTCTTCGTGTCTTATTTCGTGAAATATGGTATAAAGAAAATCACCTATTGTAACCATATTCATGGGAGAACAGATTATTATTTGGTCTCTTGTTCTTACACCTGAATATCCAGGACAAGCATTTAAAAACTTAATCGTGAAGTTATTTTCTTGTATATAATTTTTAACAAAGTTTTTAATTTCCGAAACTTTATCTTTTTGTTCTTCAGGAAAATTTTCTATAAAATGATTTACTAATCTATCAAAATTAGAAGATTTTGGCGTATTATCATGTCCACATTTATGACATATGTATTTATCTTTTTCACCATCAGATATATCCCAAGACCATCCACATTTGTCACAAATTACTTCTTTATTTGTTACAGTTTCCAATAAAATCTTCCTGATTAAATCTTTCATCAGTTATAAATATAACAAACCCCCACATTTCTGTGAGGGTTATTTTTAAGATTATTTACCTTTCTTCTGTATCTTGATTTCTTCACCATCCATTTTAATATGGTAGGTTTTACCTTCAATCATTTTGCCTATTAATACTTCTTCGGATAAAAGGTCTTCAACCTTATCTTGAATTGCTCTTTTAAGAGGTCTTGCTCCATAAGATTCATCAAATCCTACTTTTGCAAGATATTCAATCAAAGTATCATCATAAGTGATGGTGTATTTCATATCTTTAAGACGAGTCACTAATTTCTTAAGTTCAATATCAGTGATTTTCTTAATATCTTCAGGACTTAATGAATTGAATACAATTGTATCATCAATACGGTTCAAGAATTCAGGTGAGAAGAAATTTTTCATTTCTTTCATCAATACTTGTTTTTTGGCTTCCTCATTTGCATATGTATTATTTGAGAAACCAATACCTGTACCAAAGTCTTGTAATTTTTTAACACCCAAGTTTGAGGTTAAGATAATTAATGTATTCTTGAAATTAATCTTTCTACCAAGACTATCTGTTACGTGTCCGTCATCCAAGATTTGGAGTAAGATAGAAAATACATCTTTATGTGCTTTTTCTACTTCATCAAATAAGATTACTGAATATGGTTTGTTTTTAACTTTTTCAGTTAATTGTCCACCTTCCTCATATCCGACATATCCTGGAGGAGCTCCCACCAATTTGGATATTGTATGTTTTTCTTGGTATTCACTCATATCCACACGGATTAAGGAATCTTCAGAACCAAACATTTCTTTTGCCAATTGTTTTGCCAAGTGTGTTTTACCAACACCTGTAGATCCCAAGAATACGAATGAACCGATTGGACGATTTGGGTCTTTAATTCCCAATCTGTTTCTCTTGATTGATTTTGCAATCTTGATAACTGCGGCATCTTGACCAATAACTTTTCCAATTAATTCTTTATCTAAATTGATTAATGCTTTTACATCATCAATACTCATTTTATTCACAGGAATTTTTACCATATTAGATACAACATCATATACGTTTTCAAGTGAAATTATTTTTTTCTCTTTTGATTGTTGTTCTTCAAACTTATTTTTTTCATTTTCAAGTTTGGTCAACAATTTTTTTTCTTTATCTCGTAATTCTGCTGCCTGTTCGTAGTTTTGTTTTTTAACTACATCAATTTTCAATTGCTTAAGTTCTGATGCTTTTTTCTTTAATTCTTCAATTATTTCAGGAACTTTTATGTCGGTTTGCATACGAGCTCCAACTTCATCCAAGATATCAAATGCTTTATCTGGAAATTCACGGTCAGTAATATATCTGTCAGCCAATTTTACACAAGCTATAATAACTTCATCTGAATAAGTTACCTTATGGAAGGTTTCGTATTTTTCACGAACATTTTTAAGAATTTCAATTGTCTCCACAACCGTAGAAGGTTCAACAATTACTTTTTGGAATCTACGTTCCAACGCTCCGTCCTTTTCAATATTCTTTCGGAATTCATCAAGAGTTGTTGCTCCGATACATTGTAATTCACCACGAGATAATGCTGGTTTGAAAATATTGGAACCATCCATTGAACCTGCGGAATTGCCAGACCCAACAAGGGTATGGATTTCATCAATGAATATGATGATGTTAGGGTTTAAATGAAGTTCTTCAATAATAACTTTCATTCTTTCTTCAAATTGGCCACGGTATTTTGTGCCGGCAACAACTGAAGTTAAATCAAGATTTACAATTCTTTTATCAATAAGATTTTTTGGACATTCTCCACTTACAATCTTCATCGCCAACCCTTCAACAATTGCGGTTTTACCACAACCAGGTTCACCTATGATAATAGGGTTATTTTTCTTTCTGCGAGATAAGATTTGAGCTATTCTCAAAATCTCTTTGTCGCGTCCAATGACAGGGTCTAACTTACCATCTTCTGCCAATTTATTTAAATCTCTGCTAAAATTATCCAATACAGGTGTATTACTGTCTGAATTTTGTTTTTGTTTTTTACTCATTATTTTGTCGTCATCATCCATAATATCATTCATAGTTAATTAATTTTTACAAAGGTGTATCAAATTTGGGACATTGCCAAATTATTTGACAAATTGTCTGTTTATTTTTTTTTATTATGTCATAATGACATAAAACATCAAAAGGCATCTAATTTGATTACAAATATAAATAATAAAATTAAAACAAAAAAAACAAAATTATGTATTATTCAAATTCAGATTTCGGAAACATTATGGAGAACTTTTTTAATTCAACTCCAACCTACAGGTATTATAAGACATCGTCTAAAAATACTAATGAGGAAAATTATGAAATAAATAACACAAATGATGGAGCTTATCTTTTCTTAGAAGTTGCTGGATTCAACAAATCAAATTTAAAAGTTGAAATGGAAAATGGTATTATCCATATTGAAGGTAACAGAGTTTATAAATTGAATGGTGAAGAAAAAACCAAATCAATAACAAAACAATTTACAATCGGAGAAGGATATAACCCAACCTCTATTGAAGCAACCATTGAAGATGGACTTTTAACGGTATTCGTACCTAATTACAAAAAACAAGAAAAGAAAAGAATAAGTATACTCTAATCACTCAAGTAAACCCTCATCATTTTGGTGGGGGTTAATTAATCTATCATATAAATAATCTATTGGGTCCATATTTATCCCAACGTAACACTCACGATACGTGTTATTACCACTATTGTCGTATTTCATAAAAGAAATTGAAGAGCTGCTTACACCATAAATTTCGCATATATTATCAAATCCGATTATTTTATTCTTTTTAAGAGATTCGGCGACTCTATATGTGATTAAACCTTCGGAATTTTTTAAGTCGTTGAAAAGATTTAAAAGAAGTTTATTACTTTTAACCCTATTACCAATAACTAATAAATTTTTATCGCTATAATGTCCGTAATCATTTTTACAGAGATTACCATGATAAACCTCACATTTATCATTAAATAAAAAACCATATTGTCTATAATCAGGTATTGATGATTCAAAACCAATTATAGATTTCTTTTCTTTAATATATTCACGTAATAAATTTGTATTTTCTAGAGTAAAAACTGATTGTGTAACGCCCATATATCCTTCACCTACAATATTCAGATTTGGCATAATTATATTAACGCATGAGAAAGAACATATAACTCTTTCGTCTTCTTGTTTTAATAAAATAGAAATTGTTGACACTTAAATAAAATAATTAATACTTAAAAATTTTAAAGTTATTTTAAAAATTAAACCCTCCGTAATTGAGGGTTTTTTATATATCTAAACATTTTAATTTACCATCAGATCCATATCCAAAATTGTATCTATGAGCATCAACAAGAGTTCCATGACCAACAACTTTTTCTATGGATTTTTGACACTCTTTAAATAATTTAAACCATTTAATGAATAAATCGTATCCCTTAATATCGCATTCTTTTAATTTGGTGGCAATATGAGTAATTGTTTTTTGGTCTTCCTCATAATTAATATAGATATCTGTCATATCTCTTCCAAAAGCACCATCTTCAAAATCTACTATTCCACATTCTTCTAATTTGTCTTCTAATTGTTCCCATTCTTTTATTGCTTTATCGGTATCAAGTTTTTCTATTTCAACATAATAACCATTAATTCTTTTATCACGAGGATCTGAAATTTTACCAACTCTATATATTTTTGGAAAAACTTCAGGATTTGAACGAAATACTTTAACCCACTGTCCTACAACATATTCTTCTCCAATTTTAAACAATCTGTCAGGATGATTTTTAGACGGATATATAATATGTTCCATACCTTGACCAAATTTTGTTTTTTTGGTTGTACTAATTCCCTTTAACTCTTCTCTAATTAATTGTAAAATATCCATATTTACTAAATATGAAACCATATGAAAAATTTTTAAACGAAAGTCTTGGTCTTAAAGAACTTTTAGAAATGTATCTAAAATTGAGACTACATTTTCAAGAAATTGGGTTTAGTGAAAAAGACTTAGAAAAACCTCCAACTTATACACCACTAATGATGAAACTATTTCATAAGTTTGGTGATAGACAAAAGGCTTTATTTCAGCAAGTAAAAGATTATGGTTTTAATATTAATTGGAATGAATTTACAAAATATATGCAACCAATATTAAATAAAATAGATGAAATAACACCATTAAGTCATGGCAATTACGAAAGAGGAAATCAAGGGGACGAAGATTATTAACGAAATCAAATCGTCCAATATTAAGAAAACAGAATACGACACAGAAACCAAAAAATTGATTGCAGAATTCAATAATGGTTTAAAATATCAATACGATAATGTACCTCATCAGGTATATACAGCCTTCAGAAAGGCCAAATCTCAGGGTCAATTTTTCACTACAGACATTTCAAAGAAATATACTTATAAAAAAGTGTAACTTATTGAGTATTTATAAGTGATGAGTAATACCCAAAAAATTCTTGATAGTTTTTCCGTAAAAGAAACTCTTAACCCAAAAGTATGGGAAGATTTTGAAAGCATTGAAAATACAACAATGAAACCTAAAGTTAGAAAGGCTCTTATGCGTATTGCAGAAGAATTTATTGAAGATTTGGGTGATGATGTATTTGTTGAAGATATTTATCTTATGGGGTCATTAGCAAATTTTAATTGGTCAGAATATTCTGATTTTGATTTACACGTTATTGTTGATTTTGAAAGATATGAAAAACAAGAAGACCTTTATAAAGAACTTTTTGAATTAAAAAAGAAACTTTTTAACGACAAACATGATATTAAAATTTTTGGATATGACGTTGAAGTTTATGCTCAAGGAATTTCCGATGAAGCACATAGTGATGGTGTTTATTCTGTTATGAATAACGAATGGATTCACAAGCCAAAAAAGACACATAAGAATTTAGACATGTCAGTTTTAAAAACCAAAATAAAAAGTTGGACAGATAAGATTGATGATGCAATTGAAGACGCAAAATCTGAAGGAAATGTTGAAACTTTAAAGGGTTTAAAAGATAAGTTAAAAGATTATAGACAATCAGGGTTAGATAAAGATGGGGAGTTCTCTTACGAGAATTTAGTTTTTAAATATCTAAGAAGGTCTGGTCATATTGGTAAACTTTTTGACGAAAAAACTAAAATTAAAGATAAAGAGTTGTCTGTAGAGACACAAATTCAAGAAATCCGAAAATAATTAGTATAAATCATATATTTATAAAGAAAAAATTAGATGGCATTAGTTACATATCTCATAGGTTATTGTGGTGGAGGACCCGCTAAGTTAGTTGATTTTGATAGTTCATCATTACCCGCAGTTAATGGAAATTACTATTTAACATTCACTGGTGGTACAACGCCTGGATGTTATGATATCATTGATAATGCAGAACCATCAACTGGTGTTGATTTAGTATCAACACTGTCAGTTGACTATACTGATTGTGCAACTTGTTTGGCAGTTGTAACGCCAACACCTACAGTTACCACAACTCCAACTAAAACACCAACACCAAGTGTAACAACAACTAAAACACCAACACCAAGTGTAACAACAACAAATACTGCAACACAAACACAGACACCTACAAATACAATAACTAAAACACCAACTAATACACCGACTGTAACTACATCAAACACACCAACTGTTACCTCAACTTCAACAAATACACCAACACCAAGTGTGACTACAACACAAACAGGAACACCAAATATTACTCCAACTAATACAACAACTCCTACTCAAACAGGAACACCAAATGTAACTCCAACAAATACACCTTCTGTTACAACAACAAATACACCAACTCCTACTCAAACAGGAACACCAAATGCAACTCCTACTCAAACACCAACACCAACACCTACTCCATTCTATAGTGGTATTTCAGTAAACGAATTTTATGAATATACTGATATTATGTTTGGTTCTTTCAGTGGTGGAACTTATCAATCATCTTATGGACCAGTACCTTATGCATTATATGCTTCACAAAAAAATGATGGAACAACAGTCCAAGTAGTCCAATTAAACGCAATATCTCTTGGAGGACAATACGGGTTAAATAATTAAAAAAATTAAAAATACAAAATATGTCAGAATTAAAAGCAATAGGAAGTGAAAAACTTACAGGCCAAAATAAATTAAGTAGAATTATGGAAATTGCTCGTTTTAACGAAGTGATTCCATCTAAAATTAATGAAACTTCGAATTCAGAATATAGTATTTCTCTTTCAGATGGTTATAAATATGAAATTGTAAAAGAAAGACAAGGATATATCATTAAGAAAAATATCAACGAATCTGAAGCGGATTATATTGAGCCGATGAAAAATAGAAAGTATTATTCTTCATATTCTCAAGCTCTGAAGAGATTAAATTTATTAACTAAAGAAGTTAATAGAATTAACGAACAAGAGGAAGAAACATCTTTATTTGGTGAACAAAAAAAGTTTACTTTAAAATTACCAACACCAGCTCCGGCACCAGAAGTTGCTGCGGCTCCACCAGCAGAACCGCCAGCGGTTCCATCACCAGAATTACCTCCATCACCTGACATGGGTGCTGATATGGGTATGGGTGCTGATATGGGTATGGGTGCTGATATGGGAGGTGAAGATGTGAATGTTGATATGAATGCTGATATGGGAGGTGAAGATGTAAATGTTGATGTGAATGACGATATGGCAGTTGATGCAGGATCGGAAGATTCTGAAGAACAAGTTACATTCAAAACAATTCAAAAACTTACTGGTAAGTTAACACAAAAAATTAGAACATTAGATAATGAAGATGGAATGACTTCTGAAGATATCAAATATGTTATTAATATGGTTCTATCATCTTTAGAATTAAGTACATTATCTGAAGAAGACAAAGAAGATATTATATCTAAATTTGATGAAGATTCTGAAGATTTAGGTGGAGATGATATGGGAGGTGAAGATATGACCGATGATTCTGAAGTTGAAGATATTCAAACAGATATGGACGTTCCTGTTGAAGGAGGAGACGGTTCTGAAATGACAGAATATGGTAACGGAGCAATAATGGATAGTATTTTCAAAGAATCTAAAGTTGACAAAGTAATTTCAAAATATTTTGAAGTAACAAAACAAGAGATAAGAGAATCTGCAGATAAAAAAGCTCAAAAACAAATTAAAATTAAATCTGACGTTAAAAAGAAAATGGGTTCAGTTATTAAATTAACAGAAACTATTGAACAAGAATTGGCGGCTAAGAAATTTTTAGAAAAAAATTCTAACTATAATTTTATTGGAATTACTAATAAGAAAAATTTGGTTTTTGAAAATAACGGTAGACAAAAAAGAATTTCAACAGAAGGAATTGTTATATGAGTAATTTAATCTACGTAAACGGTTTGGGACCTAATTATAAGGGAGACAATCTTTACGAGTTTATTTTTTCTGATGAAATTGATATTTGGGGAGAATTTTGGGAAAGTAAACCATCTAATGGTTATCCAACTCCACCTGAATTAAAATATATTAAGAAGGTAGGAGTTCTGAGAAATACTGATATAAAGTTAGAATTGATTCAGAACTCCGATTTTTTTTGTATGATAGATGCAATGGATGATGTTGTTGCATTAGCCTGGGAAACAGAAGAATCTGAAGGACAAAAAAGATTGGTATTTAGATTTGGAGAAACAGAACAAAAAATAAAAGACAAACTCTACGAAAGAGATTTGATTCTAGAATTTGAAAAGAAAGTCGTGTATGAAAACTAATATAAAATCTCTTGAATTAATTGAAAAAGGAATGACAGCTAAAACTGTTTCTAAATTAACCGAATCTCAAGTTAATATTTTACATTCAAAATTAGTTGTCGAGCAGGTAACGCAACAGACAACTACAACTTACAACATACCAGATAGCGAATTAACAAAAGGAGCCGCAGTTCCTGCTCCTCCCGCAGGGAAGAAAATGGTAATTCAAAAGACACCAACAGGAATCAAGGCAACTCCGACAGATGAAATGAGTGAAGAGGAAGAGGTGACTTTAGACCCAAATAAAGATACTGAAACTCAAGACCCACATCAAGTAGGGCCTAGTTC
>ENA-OSIY01001288-OSIY01001288.1-marine-metagenome-genome-assembly--contig:-NODE-1288-length-13565-cov-17.973903_pt1 | contig 13565 bp, 19 predicted proteins | sample MGYA00237884_ERZ534233 | MGnify/ENA primary metagenome ERZ534233 (study PRJEB26412, sample SAMN06343840) | marine metagenome | isolation source: estuarine water | place: USA: Columbia River Estuary... | reverse complement strand
TACACAACGCTACGAACGTTGGAGTGGGAGTTCGATTCTCTCAGGATCGACCAATTAATGCGGAGTTAGTTTAATGGCAAAACAGCAGATTTCCAATCTTCGGTCAAGGGTTCGATTCCCTTACCCCGCTCCAGTCTAAAATACTATGCTTAGTAAAAAAGAATTTCACGGCGATCAGTTCTATGCTTGGGCCGCCCAACAATATGAGGCTGCCCGAGTTTGCTTAAAAAATTGTGGTAGACCTAAAGATGAATATGATCGTTGGCTTATTGAACAGGCCAAGTTTGATTCCGTTTACTTTAAACGATTTATATAATGCCTCGATAGTTTAACGGTTAGAACAATGCTTTTACACGGCGTAGATGGGAGTTCGATTCTCCACCGAGGTACCAATAAATTTTGGAAGATTCAAAATTTTGATATTGCTAAAATCTACCATATGTAGTATAATATTTATACGAACAAAAGGTAGGTATGAAAAAATCATTTATATTAAACGTAAAAGAAGCCCTAGAATCGGGGCTTCTACTGTCATTTTTAGAAGAAGAAAAAACACTATCAAGTGTATGTGTACGCTTAGGTTATTCAGCCCACGGAAGAAATACTGGTGCTCTTAATACCTTTCTTAAGACAAATAGCATTGAGTTCAAAAATCATACACAAAAAACTATAGAGTTTGAAGTACGTAATTGTGTGCATTGTGGCAAAGAATTTAGTGTATCATTACATGATAAAAGTAAATATAAAGTGCTTACCTGTTCCCATTCTTGCTCGGGCGCATACCCGGAATATATAAAGCGTAGAGTAGTCAATAAGATAGGTAGCGAAGCAAAAAGTTACCCTATTGTAGCTAAGCGCGCAGGACTAACTTTCTGTTGTATTTGCGGAGAAAAAGAAGTCGTAGATATTCATCATCTAGATGAAGATCGAACTAATGATTCAATAGATAACCTAGTAGCACTATGTCCTACACATCATGCCTATATGCATAGAGGTAAATCTGATCTAATCTTAGATAAATTAATAGCGTATCTTGATAGTAGAAACTGTCACGACGTACCAGGGGAAGTGAGCTAGTGTGGTCATTTAGCGCGTGCCTGAAGAGCATGAGAATTAGGTTCGATTCCTAGGCTTCCTACCAATTAGTCAACCTGTAGGGTTCGATCCCTACAGGTTGCACCAGATATATAGGTGTGCGCTGAATGGCGAGGCAGTGGATTGCAAATCCTCACAATGCAGGTTCGAGTCCTGTCACCTATTCCAGGTTTCAAAGTGTTCATGGACGCACACAACACTGTCACTGTTGAAGAAGGGGATCGTTACCCCTTGAGACCGCCAAATTTTTTGCAATGCTCATTATGAGATTGCACCTGGGCGCGTTGCCCAAAAGTTCTTGCTTATAAAGGAGAAAATATGACAGAACTAACCGTGGGTCGAATAAATTTTGGACCCCTCAATCGTGCTTTAATTGGTTTTGACCAACTATTCAATAACTTAGAATATGTACCCACTACAAATTATCCACCATACAACATAATCAAATCTGATGAAGATAATTATGTTATTGAAGTGGCTGTAGCAGGTTTCAAGAAACGAGAAATTAAAGTAGAAATTGACAATAATAAACTATCAGTAAAAGGTTCTAAAGATAAAGAGGATACAAAAATGCAGTATCTTCACCATGCACTTAGTGCTAGAAACTTTATGCATCAGTTTACTATTGCAGAAAACATGGTGATTAAGTCAGCCACTTTGGAAGATGGAATACTTCAAGTACTAATTAGACGTATTGTTCCAGAATCCAAAAAAGTACGCACAATAGAAATTCTAGAAGTGTAACTTTAATAAGAGGACTAAAGGTAGCTTTAGTCCTCTTTTTAGTTTAAAAATTATATACTTGAAATATGATTTAAAATTTGATATAATTATAACTTACAAACACATTATATAATGAAAAACACTATTTTCCCCTTTCCAATGATTACCCCTAAAAATATTCGTGATGATGGCACTAATGTACAGGATGTTATTAACCATATTAAATTAGCTGAGGATAATCTTCGTAAAGAGATGTTGCTTAAAGCTAAACTTTGTGGTGTAGGTATTGTACATATTAAAAGTGCAGAAGGCGAGTGGCGTAAAGGCGGTATGACAGTTGCCTTTAAAAAGTCTAATCGGTATAAGTATGGCCGTATGGTAGAAGTAGCCGTGGCTGTTTGTAGCCCAGAAGATACTTTTAGCCGTAAAATCGGTACTCAAATGGCTCTAGAAAAATTCTTTTCAGAACAAGTAATTGAGCTGCCTTTACTAGAATTTTATGGTCAAGAAGATATTAACATGGCAGTTAAAAAAGCATTTACAGCTATGTGGCACGCGATATAATTAATGCGGGTGTGGTGAAATGGTAGACACAGGAGACTTAAAATCTCCCGCTTTATGCGTGCTGGTTCGACTCCAGTCACCCGTACCAAAATCTCCTGTCTAGCATAATGGTAGTGCCGCGAACTCATAATTCGTACAGTCTGGGTTCGACTCCCGGGGCAGGAACCAAATTTTGTAATCTTAATAAGGAAAATCTAAGTGGCAATTAAACGTGGTAAATCAGCAGAAAGTCATTTTGCATCATATAAAACTTCAAAGCGTTGGGAATCTAATCGCAGGAAGAAACTAGAACGTCAACTTAAACTACAGCCTAACAATGAGCAAGTAAAGAAAGCGTTCTCTAATATTCACTACAGACGTAAAACTCCTGTAGTACGTGAATGGAGTGCTACTACGATTAGAATGGCTAAAATAGTTAAACTATTTACAGGTAGGTTTGATCGAGATATTTTAAGCTCAAATAAAGATACAGCATCCTTAGCTATTCAGAAATCAGCATCTAGACCAGAGCAACAAAAGAGTAAAATCCAGGTTGCAGACAAAAACTTCTTCTCCATTGGTGCTCGCCTAAGTAGTGGCTCGCTTGCATGAGTTTTATTGACTGGTATTTACTATTCAGTTTAACAACAGCAGTATGTGCAGTATGGGAATTATTAGTTCCGGTAATACACTTAGAAAAAACAGAGTCGGGTACAGTTAGTGCAGAAAAACTAATATATATAGTGTTTTTTATAATGTCAATTATATTAGCTCCTTTAGTATTTCTTAGTTGTATAATCCCCTCTATGAGCGATAGATTTAGAAGTTCGTTACATAAGGGGCTTTTTCCCAAAGAATAAAAAATTTGCAGTTGCACTGTAATGCTTAAACAGGTATAATATATACTTAAACAGCCCAATAAACAATCATGAAAACACTAACATTTAAATACACAAAAGCAGATAGCTCAGTTTCTTATCGCTCACTTCTAGTGATGGTATCCCCTAGTACTATGTATGAGGGCCTGGATATTTCAGAACTAGAGTCAGCAGACCAAGCTGAATTTGAGTCCCTAATGAGTTCAGCGTACAATAATTATATTAATGAAATTAATACTCTAAAAGAAGAGTTTGACATTAAGCACAGTTATCGGCGTTTTGACCCCAAGAAAATGACTGAGATCAATGAATTGGAAAAAGTATAACGCCGGATTAGCATAGTGGTATTGCTCCCGCCTTGTAAGCGGGAGGTCGTTAGTTCGATTCTAACATCCGGCACCACATATGTAGTAATTATGGAACAAAAACGTAATCCTAGAAAATTTAGACTTTGGGATAGTAATGCACTACATCAAAATTTACAAGTATGTATACAGTATCAAACTGCAATTGAAGAAGCAGTAAAGCAGGCAACAATTGATGATACTCCAGTACTAAATTCAACTATACCTACAAACTCACTATATGACATTGTTACTTGTTATATAGCAATGTATGAAAAAATATTAGCTGAAGATTTACTTCAGACTAATGGCACTCCCGTAAACAGAAACCAAATCCACTAAGGAAATTTAAAAATGGCATGGACAGAAGAACAAAAACAGTCAGTTATCGAAGCATATAAAGCAGGTGACCCTACCCCCGAAAACTCAACAGAGTTGATTAAAGAAATTGCAGAAGAAATGGAACAGAGTGCAAACGGTGTTCGTATGATTCTAGTACAGGCAGGTGTATATGTGAAGAAAGAAGCTTCTACATCTACTTCGAAAGGCGGTACTTCTAAGTCTACAGGTACTCCTCGTGTTTCTAAGGACTCACAGATTGCAGAGTTGCGTGCTCTCATTGAAGCTAAAGGCGCTGAAGTGGATGACGAGATTCTTACAAAGCTGACCGGCAAAGCCGCAGCTTACTTCGCCAAAGTAATGGCGTAATAAATGGCAGCTTAGGCTGCCATTTTTATTAGCAGAGCTTTATATGATTAAAACAGACCTAGAAGCTTTTGTAAAATATCCTAAAGACGCACACTGGTATAACAAAGTTCATCTATCTCGTCAACTAGGATATACTTGTGGTGTAGATATTATTCCAGAATCTGGTAAATGGATAGTGCGTCCTATTACTAATCTAAAGGGAATGGGACGACAGGCGGTAATTGATTACTTCAAAGAAGGTACTCCTATTAAAACTGGAATGTTTTATTGTGAAGTATTTGAAGGGCGGCATATAACTATTGACTATATAAGAGAGTCCGGAACTTGGTCACAGCACCACACATTTGAGGGTTTTAATACACCTGAAAATCTTACACAATTTAGTAGGTGGAAAAAAGTAGATTATACATATAAACTACAACCATTCTTACAAAATGTAGAAGCAGATCATATAAATATAGAAGTTAAAGGTGACAAAATAATTGAAGCCCATCTTCGACCAAATCCTGATCCTGTAATGTATGATGACTATTGGCCTATATGGTCAGAAAGTCAAAAACCTCCCTTTGTTAATTATGTACGAATACCTGATAAAGACGATGAAAGAGAAGTAGGTCGTTTAGGGTTCTTTGTACCTAAATAAATTTTAATTTGCATTTTTTACCCTAAACTGTTATAATTATTCTTTTAAGAGAATTATATGGATCAACCAGACCCTAAATTGCATATGCTCATTAGCTTCGCTAAAAGTTTGTGTCGTATTATTGCGGCTATTCTTTTAGGTGTAATGGCATTTAAGACCGCCGCACTAATGTTTATTATTGCAGAAGCACTAGGAATTGTAGAGGAGTTAGTATAATGGCAAGAGCAGCTAAAGAAAACGAACTGTTAACAGACTCTAACATCGAGCGAGTTATCGCAGGATTTGAGTCAACACCTAAGATGACTAAAAAAGATGCGTGCTCCATTCTCGGCATCGCATACAATACAACTCGCCTGGACTCCCTAGTTGAAAAATATTTAGAAAAGAAGGCACGAGATGCTCAACGTCGAGCAAATCTTCGCGGTAAGCCTGCAACTCAAGACGAAGTAGTATATGTAATTCAGGAATACCTAGAGGGTGCTACAATTGATGCCATCTCTAAAGCTACTTATCGTGGTAGTAACTTTGTTAAACATATCCTAGAAAAATACGATGTACCTATTCGACAAACCTCTCACGACTATTTCAAACCTGAACTTATCCCAGATGGAGCTACGCGTGACCGCTTCCAGGTTGGAGAAGTCGTCTACTCTGCCAGGTATGACTCTGTGGCACGCATCGACGCAGAGCAACATGATCCACGGCACGGATGGATTTACCGAGTTTGGCTACTCTCTGAAAAGTGGAAACAGTCCGCGTATCAAGAGGCTTGCGAGTTAGCCTCCTTAGAACACTTACGAACAGCAGGAGTGCGAGTATGAAAACATTTTGGAATAAATTTGAACAATGGTGCAAAAAGTACTTTAAAGCTAATAAGGAGTACCAGTGACGGACGAACCATATTACGAAAAACTAGTTTATGAAAATGAAATCAAAGGCTATCAACTAAAATTAGTAGTCAATGAATTTCGTGGTAAGCAGTATATTCACATACGCAAATATTTTCTTTCTTATGAGGGAGAGTATGTACCCTCTCGCGAAGGTGTAAGTATGGAAGCCTCACTTCATAATATATTCTCCTTGTTAGACGGGTTAATGGAAATTTGCTCTAAGGAAGAATCCGCAGAGGCAATACTTACCTATTTTAGCGATAAAATTACTCACTTGAAGAATTTAGAATAAACTGTTATAATATACGTTATGAACAAGATTAAAGCCTACTTAGATGAAGCCTCGATTGCCTACTACTCAGGTAGTCCTATTATTAGTGATGAAGCATTCGACAGATTAGCCGAAACTTCAGGATATATGCAGGTAGGCGCTCGTCAACACGATAATATCGCAAAACACCTCTACCCTATGTACAGTTTGCAAAAGTACTACGAGGATGAAGGTGTAGCCCCGCTTCAGGGTATTAAAGATATTACTGTAAGTGTTAAACTAGACGGCGCTGCCGTCAGCCTACTTTATGCCAACGGAGAGCTAGTTCAGGCTCTTACCCGTGGAGATGGTATTGAAGGTACAGATATTACTGAAAAATTTATTGCTCGCCGAGACCTAGCCCCCTTAAAAGTACCCAGACTTGATGTATTTCAGGTTACTGGTGAAATTGTTGCGTCTAAAGAAATTCCAAATAGCCGTAACTATGCGGCAGGTGCTCTTAACTTAAAAGATATGAATGAGTTTAGGACTCGTGCAGTATCTTTCTATGCTTATGGTGTGTTTCCTTATCAGCAACCTACGTTTGTTAGGGACATGGTTATACTAACCACTCAGGGTTTTCAAACCATAATAGCTAAAGAATTGGAAAATATATATCCCTGTGATGGATTAGTGTTCCGAGCAAACAAGAATGAAGAATTTGAAAAACTTGGATATACCTCAAAACATCCTCGTGGTGCTTATGCAAAAAAAGAGCGACAAGAGGCCGTTGAGACAACTATCCTATCAGTAGAGTGGAATGTAGGTAAGTCAGGTAAAGTAACTCCCGTAGCTCACTTAGACCCAATCTATATTGGTGATAAGTTAGTAAGCAAAGCAACCTTAAACAATCCTGGGTTCATTGAAATGTTGAATATTTGTATAGGCGACCGAGTAGGAGTTATACTAGGCGGAGAGATTATACCCTGCATCACCCACAAAGTAGAAGCATAATAAATTCAATCATGTACAACCTACCAGCATAGAAAAAATAGACTTGCCAAGGCACTCTAAATACAGTATAATAACACATAAATTGATAATACCATGCAAAAGATTGAAATTCCTACAACCTGTCCATGCTGTTCCTACAAGCTAGAAATAGTCAATGAGCAACTGTTCTGTAGAAATCTATCCTGCGAGGCTCAATTAGGTAAAAAGCTAGAGCATTTTACAAAGACTTTAGGTATCAAAGGTTTTGGCCCTAAGACTATTGAGAAACTTGGTTTAGCTGATATTACAGAACTTTTTTACTTAGATAAGGCTTCCGTTGTTGAAGCACTTGGAAGTGAGAAAGTAACAGATAAGCTCCTAGATGAAATCGAAAGAGCTAAAGGTGCAGATCTAGCCACCGTTTTAGCGTCATTTTCTATCCCTTTAGTGGGTGGAACTGCTTCTAAGAAAATTGCTAGTGTAGTTAGTTCTATAGAAGAAATTACACAAGAAACCTGCAAACAAGCGGGCCTTGGAGATAAAGTTACTTCTAATCTATTAAACTGGATTAGTATGGATTATCCAGAAATGAAAGAGTTCTTGCCATTCTCTTTTAAGTCTAGTGAAGTAAAACCTGTTAGTACAAGTGGCCCAACTATTTGTATTACTGGTAAGTTAGCCTCATTTAAAACAAAATCAGAAGCAACCAAGATATTGGAAGCAGCGGGTTTTATAGTAGTAGAGTCCGTAACAAAGACTTTAAAGTATCTAGTAGATGAGGATAGCAAAGGAAGTACAAAGCGCAAAAAAGCAGAAGAATATGGCGTAACAATAGTAACAAATCTAACCGATTTTGTATCAAAATTTTAAAAAAGAGAAAATAAATGAGTGAAAAAGCTAAAAAATGGTCTGACGAAACTGTAGCCCAACTATTGTCGATTGTTGGTCATGATAGTCCAGTAAGCGTCGCGCGGGTTGAGCAAGCAGCCGAAGCATTGGGTGTTACAGAACGCTCAGTTGCATCTAAACTGCGTCAACTAGACCGTGAAGTTGCTTCTATGGCAAAAGAAAAGGTATCGGCCTTTACCCCCGAGCAAGGTGCTGCATTGTCCAGCATGGTTAGCAGCAATTCTGGCGTATATACTTACAAAGATATTGCTGAGCGTTTTGAGCACGGTACTTTCACTGCTAAGCAAATTCAAGGCAAATTACTTGCTTTGGAATTGACTGGTAATGTTAAGCCTGCTGAAAAAGTAGAAGCAGCTCGTACCTACTCTGATGCTGAAGAAACCACTTTCATCAAGATGGCTCAAGCAGGTAAGTACATTGAAGAAATTGCAGTTACCCTAGGTAAGAGCATTCCTTCTGTTCGTGGCAAGGCATTGAGCCTGACACGTAAAGGTCAAATCGACCGCATTCCGGCACAAAAAGATAGCCATGCTAAGAACACTGTTGATCCAGTGACTGCTCTTGGTATGAGCATTGTTAACATGACTGTTGCAGAAATTGCAGCCGCTGTTGATAAAACAGAGCGTGGTCTGAAAACACTTCTTACTCGTCGTGGTATTTCTGTTAAAGATTACGATGGTGCGGCAAAGAAGGCTAAAGCCGAAGCTAAAGCAGCTTAATTGTAACCTGTAGGTTATTCAAGGCCAGGAGTTAATTTTAGCTCTTGGCCTTTTTTATTTGTAATATGAAAATAACAATTACTTACCACGATACAGAGTCGTTCACTGTGGAAGAAGTGGTTAAACAAGCAGAACATAATTACGGTAAATCTATTAAGGTAGATATTACCCCTGAATCAAATAAACCCCATGATTTAATATACTTCGGGTTACAACAAATTATAACACACCAACAGCTAGGACTATTATTTAATGATAAGTTCGGCTATCAAGCTAGCCTGCAAAAATTACGCAATGAAACTCTATATAAGTTACAAGAAATTTTAGATCAAGTAATTATTGACAATGAAAGTAAGGTAGAGTAATGGATATTAGCGCAGTTGTCATTAATAAACTACTAACAGAAAAGAATTTAGATGTTTGGAGCAAATTAAAGCTCGCGTTCCTTGACCCTGCCTACTCCTCAGTATATAGTTTAATTACTAGATACTATGACAAGTATAGTACTATACCATCGTTCGATGACTTAGACGCTATTGCTAGAGAGGGGTTGGCGCAAAAGACGCTGGCAACCCTTCGTCTTATTGATGAAACTGACGTTACTGCGGAAGTTGCCCTAGATGCACTTATAGATCAGTATACTCAGAATCAGACTATTATTTTATTGGATAAGTTTATTGACAAACTACCAGTTTATGATAGTACAGAAATCAAAGAAAATTTAGCGAGTATAGTACTGACCTTAGATGAAAAAACTTTAACAACTGAAGGCGTGTATACCATGAGTGATATTATGGTTTTTATACGTCCAGATGAATTAGCTAAAAATCGCGTACACTTAGGACTTAATAATACTTTCGATAGTGTGCTTGGCGGCGTAGCTAGACAAGAACTTATTTTAATTGGCGGAAAGCGTGGATCTGGTAAATCTATTACTTGCAGTAATATTATGATTAATCAGTATGAGGCGGGCAATGCCTCCATATACTTTACAATTGAAATGGAAGCTCATGAAACTTTACAACGTAACATGAGTATCTTAGCCAATGTAAATCACCAAAATCTTAAAAATAATACTTTAACAGATTCAGAACTATTACAAGTAGTTAAATCTAGAGCAGGTATGTATGAAGATTCAGACAAATTAGTCATGGCATTTATTAAAGATAGAGATCAATATAAGTTTGAGGAAACCTTAGTACGAGAATGCGCTCTTAAAGATCAAAACCAGATGGTTATCATTGATGATAGGGCATTGACCCTAAGCTCGATCGACTTGCACTTAGGTAAGATGAAATCTCGTTTTGGCGATAAGTTTACTGTAGCTGTGATTGACTACTTAAATCAGATTGTTGTAGAAGGTGCATCACAGTTTGACTGGCAACCACAAGTTATTATATCTAAGAAGCTAAAAGAGTTTGCTCGTAAGTATGATATTGTAATGGTAAGTCCATATCAGATTGATGCTAGCGGCGAAACACGCTTTGCAAAAGGCATCTTAGATGCAGCAGACATTGCACTATTAATGGAAGCAAATGCAAAAGAGGACGCAGCAATGAGCTTTGAGACCACAAAGATACGCGGCGCCAAAGAGATGCGATTTACTAGTGGCATGGATTGGGATAGCTTGCGTATTAGTCCTGTTTCAATTGAAAAACCTGCTGTTAAAGAAGATAAACCAAAAAAGATTAAACGCGCAGGAACTAAAGTGGACGAACCTGCATCAGACTTACCCTGGGATACATAATGAGCGATCCAGTACTAGACCTACTTAAAGACAAGGGAGTACCTTTTCAAATTTCTGGAAAAGACTATGTAACTAAATGTTTTAATCCAGAGCATGATGACACTAATCCTAGCTTTCGTATTGACCGAATGACTGGAATAGCCCACTGTTTTTCTTGTGGATTTAAAACAAACATATTTAAATACTATGGTCTACTAACTAATAATGTTTCTGTAAGAGTAGCAAAATTAAAAGAAAAACTAAATATTTTAAAAGAGAGTAGTGCAGGACTAGATCCCCTAGAGGGAGCAAAACCTGTTACACAGTCTTTTAGAGGTATTTCTACTCAAACTCTGAAACACTTTAAGGCTTTTGAAACAGATCAAGTAGAAAAAATGCTAGATCGCATTGTTTTTCCAATTACAGATGTTAGAGGAAAAACTGTTTGCTATGTTGGGAGGCACTCAATGTCAAATGGTAATCCTAGATATGTTAATTACCCTAGTGGTGCTACAATTCCTTTATTTCCTGCTAAGTTTGCGGAAAAGCATAGAACAGTAGTATTAGTAGAAGGCATATTTGATATGCTAAATTGCTACGATAAGGGTTTAAAGAATACAGTTTGTACCTTTGGTACTAGTAAATTACTAAACGATGTTCCACAAAAACTACTTAGCTATAAAGTAATGGGTATTGAGAAAGTATTTATTCTCTATGACGGAGACGATGCAGGACGCGAAGCAGCTAAGAAGATTAAGCCGTTGATAGAAGAAGCAGGTTTCATAACAGAAATCATTGATTTACCTGAAGGACAAGATCCTGGGGTAATTACACAAGAGGATGTAAACTCTTTAATAGAATATACAAAATGACAAAAATTTGCATTATAGATAAAGCCCCAAGTAGAAATAATTATAGTACCTACTTTAATTTTGATTTTGAACTATTTCACATGAGTCAAGTACCTATTACTAAACTCCTGAAGAAAGATGTAGACTTAGATATTGATCTAGAACCTTACGATTTTGTTATCCTAGTAGGAGCAGAAGCGGCTAAAGAATATGCTAAAGTTAGTTCTGTAACTAACTATGCAGGACAACTAATGCACGATAAATTCATATGTATTAGCAACCCCGCGATGCTACACTTCAAGCCTGAAGGTAAGCCTGACTTTCAAAGATCAGTAGATCGTATTCATAAGTATATTGAAGGCTCTATTAAGAATGCAAGTATTACTGGAGATTACTTAGGTATTGTAAATACTACCCAGGCATTAAAATTCTTACAAGAAGTACTTGATAATGCTGAAGGTTATGTAGCAATGGATACAGAGACAACAGCCTTATATCCTAGAGATGGATATGTGCTAGGACTATCTATTAGTTACAAAGATAAGCATGGTGCATATATTAGTACAGAGTGTTTAGATGAAGAATGTCTAGAAAAAGTACAACAGATTGCTGATAAGTATGAAATAGTTTTTCATAATATGAAGTTCGATATTAAAATGATCGAATATCATTTAGGAATTAAATTCAATAGAGCACGAGTACACGACACAATGCTAATGCATTATGCCTTAGATGAAAATGATAGTCACGGCTTAAAACCTTTAGCTCTTAAGTATACTGAGTACGGTGATTATGATGCAGAATTAGATAGTTTTAAGAAGGAATACTGCTCTAGTAAGGGATTATTACTTGAAGATTTTACCTATGACCTAATTCCTTTTGATGTAATTGCAAAATATGCAGCAATTGATACAGCAGTAACTATTACCTTATTCCATAAATTTTGGCCTAATGTTCAAAAGAATACTAAACTATTATGGGTATATAAGAATATACTAATACCTGGTACCCTATTCTTAATGGATATGGAAGAAGTAGGTATTCCAATTGATAAAGAAAGAATGGCCTCAGCCGAGGGATTCTTAGATGAGCAAATTGCAGAAGCTAAGCAGGAAGTATATGCTTTTCAAGAAGTTAAAGACTTCGAAACAGACGCAGGAATTATTTTTAATCCAAACTCAGTACAACAACTTAGAAAAGTTTTGTTTGATTATGTTAAACTTACTCCCACCGGAAAGAAGACCGGCACCGGAGCTATTTCAACTGATGCTGAAGTCTTAGAAGAATTATCCGAAGAACACCCACTACCCGCTGCTATACTAAAAGTACGGCAATTAGGTAAAATCAAGAATACTTACATCAGTAAAATCCTACCGGAGTTAGACAAAGATGGCCGAATTCGTACAAATTTTAATCTTATTTTTACCACTAGTGGGCGTTTGTCTAGTAGTGGGAAGTTTAATGCTCAACAGATTCCACGAGATAATTCAATCATCAAAGGATGTATTAAGGCACCTGAAGGTTACAAAATAGTATCACAAGACTTAACAACAGCTGAAATGTACTATGCGGCTGTTCTTAGTAATGATAAGAATCTTCAACAAGTTTTTATATCAGGCGGTGACTTTCACAGTACTATTGCTAAAATGGTATTTGATCTAGTTTGTGAAGTTGAGGATGTTAAACCACTATTTAGCTCTATGCGTCAAAGTGCTAAAGCAATTTCATTCGGAATCTTATACGGTTCTGGCCCTCAAAAAGTATCTGATACAGTATCAAAATCAACAGGTGAATACTATGGTATCGACAGAGCAAAACAAGATATTAAATCTTACTTTGAAAAATTCAATAAACTTAAAAAGTGGCTGGATAGCCGTAAAGAATTTATTCAAGCTAATGGTTACACTTATAGCTTTTTTGGCAGGAAGCGTCGTCTTATCAATGTGTTCTCCACAGATAAGGGAATTGCTGCCCACGAGGTACGTTCCGGAATCAATGCAGAAGTACAATCTTTAGCAAGTGATATGAATTTATTTGGCGCAATGGATACTGCTAATGAAATCAAAGCTAAAGGTATAGATGCTAAAATATTCATGTTAGTACATGACTCAATTGTAGCCTTAGTTAAAGATGAGTGTGTAGAAGAATATTGCGAAATCTTGAAAAGAAATACTCAAAAAGATCGTGGTTGTTCTATTCCAGGTTATCCAATTGGCGTAGATCAAGAAGTAGGACAGGATTATAGTTTTGGAAAATTTGATAAACAGTATCTCGTTGAAGGACATAGCTTATC
>ENA-OSIY01001286-OSIY01001286.1-marine-metagenome-genome-assembly--contig:-NODE-1286-length-13583-cov-7.731082_pt1 | contig 13583 bp, 33 predicted proteins | sample MGYA00237884_ERZ534233 | MGnify/ENA primary metagenome ERZ534233 (study PRJEB26412, sample SAMN06343840) | marine metagenome | isolation source: estuarine water | place: USA: Columbia River Estuary... | reverse complement strand
TCAAAAGAATTCGTCCTTTGGTTAAAAGGATTTACGGAAGGAGTACATGAATTTAATATTACTCCAAAACAATGGGATTTATTAAAAGATAAATTAGCAGAGGTTAAAGATGAAACCCCAATAGGATTTCCGTTTGGAGTTCCGAATACTGCACCAATGACAAACCCACTTATCCAACCACAGCCATACAATCCATATAAACCATACGAAGTTTATTGTGGAGATACTAATGGTACAACAATTACAACAACACCAGGTGGCGGTTCTATAACAATTGCTAATCCACCATTTGGATTTGGAGTAACATCAACTGCGTATGGATATCCAAGCGGTTCGGCATGGCATTATACAAATGGTAAAACACATAACGAAGATTAAATAAAAAAAGGGAGTAATTAACTCCCTTTCTTTTTATCCATTATATGCAAATATTGTTTTTATCTTACCATCATCATCCCATTCAATAATATCTACAACTTTATACATCGTACCTGCTATATGTAAATTAAATGTAGCAATGGTTGTATTATCTGCCTGTTTAATATCCAATGGTACAATATGAAAATCTGCATTAAATAAATTTTCGTTCATCTCTAAAACGGAGTATCTACCTTTCCATTCACCATTCCAATCTCTAAGGTGGATAGCTTCTGAATACATTTCATTTTCTAATCCTTTTACATTTTTTGTTAAGAATAATTCTAAATAACGATTTGTACGCTCTATTAAATCCTTACCAATCAACCAACTACTACTTTGGATTTTATCACCCAACCCATCCAATAATTGGATACCTAATCTCTCACAAACTTCTCTTTCGGGAATCGTATCATTACTTTGGTCACCACCATTAGCGAATGCCAAATCATACTTATCCGAAAACATATCGTGAAATTGTTGTAGAGTATAACATTGTGTTCTATCTCTATCGGATGAGATTAATGCATAATCAACCCATTTAATTGCCTGAACTATTTCTAATCGTTCAGTATCGGACATGAATTCCTTAGAACCTTTTAACTCTCTTTGGAAATCCGAATTAACGATTACCCATAACTTATCAGCTTGTGATTTAGCTTTTTTAAATAAATCTAAATGGCCTTTGTGAATTGGATTAAAGTATCCACTAACTATAATTGCTTTTTCTTTTTTCATATTCTATATTGTGTTTAAATAATGTACTAATGATTCTCCAAATAATTCCATATCCTCTAATACTGCTTTATATATAATATCATCGATAATTGATGAACTACCTAAATCATCATCCATAAGAGATATCTTATAAGCGGTTTCGGCAAATTCGGTATCTAATGTATCTTCTTTAAATATAACAACTGTCACACTTCTCCTACCATCTTTGTGCCTGGCATTCAAAGCATAATGTTCTTTACCCTCATCGGTTTTCCCAATTTGCCAATCACCATACCATTGGTTTCTTATCTTATTAAAATTCTCTATCTTCAACATAATTAAAATGGTAATCCGTATTCATCATCAATAACCGATTCTATAAAATTATAAAATTGTGTTTTGGCTATATGGTTAGGCGCTAAGTAAACATCTTTCTTCCACATATCTTTCATATCTTGAAGATACACTTTATAAAATCCATCATGCGTTTTTTCTCTATGTAATAAAACATATACTCTCCTTTTATCTCCTCTATGCTCGAACTCAAAGGAATAAAAACCTTTATCTTCTAAAGCAAACTTCATATCCCAATTATAGAACACACCAAGTCCCACATCAGCATTATAGTTTTGTATCAGCAACTTCCCAATCGTGTCGAAGTTAGGATTTTTTTGGGTTTGATTTTGTTGATAGTACTTAGCCGCCCAGCCCATAGCGGAAGCCCAGCCACCGCCTTTTGGATTTGGATTAATCGCTACATACCCTTGACCTTTTGTTCTCATTATACTCATATATCTTAAAGTGATTTTTCCAAGCAATCTCTAAAGGTTCGCATTACATTCGTTATCTTACCAAACCATTGAGCAGTTACGATATGTACGGAATGCTTTTGATTTAGGTAGTTTAATCTATAAGTCCAATTACCACCATCGTTTACATCCCACACCCCTAATCTACTCACTTCAATCCAAAGGATACGAAGTTGCGGACTTCCATTATCTCGAAATTGAAATCGGTAGTTAGTAGGGGTTTCTTCTGCTAATGTACATACGAATCTTTCTGAATGGTACATAGTAGTTACAACCTTTGTATAGTTTTGAATTGTTAGTTGCATTTAGGGTTTGCTGTCCGCAGTTTTATTTGTTTCGTTTCCAGTATTCCGTATTAATCTTATTCAATACCATACCAAAGAAGGCATCCTTATTTCTAATGTCTACAGCCGCCCAATATGATGTTCCTATTTCATAAGTCCAATCCTCATACACTATACGAATTTGATATCCAGACATCAGTTGGCTTATATTCCTATCTATAATCACTCCGGCCCTATCATCTTGCATCACACCAATTTTATCTATCCTAGCGAATGTAAGTAAATAGACATTCTTACCAAGTTGGGAACGAAGGTCTTGACCGGCATCTAATATCTTCCAATCGTTTAATTCCTTTCCTTTTAAGTACTCTATGTTTTGTATTGTTAGCATATTATAATTTTTCTTTGTTTACTAGGATGAATTCCAATTTAGCTATCATATTATCTTTATCCGCTAACCAATCTGCGGATGCACATACATTGGTTCGTTGTGAATTGTATATAAAGAAGTAAACCTTTCCGTTATTAACGTTATCACTACCTCTATGACCGGTTCTCTCCAACATAATCGTACACTTCTCCGTTGGATATCCTTGATGAGCACGGAACTTTGCCAACTCAAATATGTAGGTCCCATTATGGTTACCTTCATATACCGCTCGGACTTCCCATCCATCCCATATCTTTTGGTTTACTAATTTATCTATGTTTACTATTGTTAGCATATCTTTAAATTGTTGATACTAATACTAATAGGGCAAGGAATAACATATAGACAATTAATATCTTATTTTGGTCATCTATACCATTCCAAATCCTTTTTATCCATTTTATCATAACGATTCCCAATAGAATTTAGCTTTAAACATAGTTGATACCATATAGTTATGGAACTTTTCAAAATCTTTAATTTCATCCCTTTCCAAATAATAACAAGTCACTCCATGCAATCCCATAACAAACAATTCATATTGCTCATTCGGCGTAGGGTATTTACAAAGGTAAATTTCCATCTTTTTGTTCCACCCATCTAATCCATTCCCAATTGGAGGAAACGTAAACACATAGGATGCAGACTTTGTACCCGGTTCTCTTTTATCAATACGGATATCGGATATTTTACGTCCGTGATAAGTACGATATATTAACTTATCCAATCCTTCTATCACTAACTCCATATACCTTTGATTTTTAAGAAGTTTAGAATTGAGGATTTCGATGTAGTGCCCGAAAAGTCGTATTGAGAATTTATTTCCCTAGCCTTAATAAAGCCTGATGGCTCAACATAGGATTGCGAAATGTGTAACTCTTGAACCCATTGTTGGTACTTAGGGTCTAACATAGTCCGTTCTCTCTTTCGTTGTAATTCTTCGTAAGCTTGAACATCATCAAATTGTTGGATAGTATTCATAGTAATAAGGGGTTTTATTTTAAATAATTAGTTAATAATAGATACAGGCTATATAAGATACCATATATCGTTACACAAAAGAATATCGTAATAGCAACAGGTGGTATAAGGAGAAACAAACGAATCGCTCTCCTCTCCAATACCTTTATATTATCAAACGTATATACCATAGCGATTGCCAATAACATATTGAGTAGGGATAGTACTACTATAATAAACGTACTTATCATACTACTTTGTTTTACGGGTTTTCTTAGTAGGTTTAGTATCTTCCACAATGCCGGTTGAATCATCAGTTACTACAATAGTATCATCAATGTATTCACCACTAATAGGAAAGTACTGTCCTCTATTTTGAATTCCAATAGATTGTATCGTACCCGCCTTACCTTTAATCTTTACTTCCGAAGGAGTAGGGCCATACAATACGCCATCGATAAGGATTTGATTTTCTCTAATTTTAAAACTTTTCATAATTTTCTTTTTGTTTGTTTATATATTCGTAATGCTTGTTTACTCTCTCATATAACTTACCTACTCTCTTATAGGTCTTGTTAATCATTTTATCTAATTGATACTCTATCTCCGAACCCCATTTGCCCGATTTGTATTCGGAAACTAAAAAGGCTTGATACCTTCTTAATAACTGAGGTCGAATCGAAATATGAACCGGACCCGTAGGTAGGTATCTATACTTCCCACACCTACCGGACTCATTCTTAGGTTGTGGATGTAATCGAATAATGCGGTTTTGGATAAATACCCTATACTCACTATCACTATAAGGAATCGTATCTAAGTGTCCCTCCACTATCTTAATAATTGTTTCTCTAATCATAAAAGGGGTTTTATTTGTTTTTTAATGTATTCAATCGGTTAGCGAACTCAATAGCTTCCCCAATACTCATATCCTTAGTAAATGAGAATACAAACTGATTCTCTAAATCGGATGTCAAACACACACCACAATACTTACAATCATCACCATCCCACATATAAGAGAATGGCTTCCATCCTACATAAACTGAATAGGTATCATTAACCTTTAACCTTAATCCTTTATCCCAACTTTTGTATTTTGGGGTAATCACTTCATAACCTTTGAACGTTTTCATAATCTTTAATTTTTATTACATAGTAAAAATACGAATAATACCTGAGAATTCCAAATCCTGAGTAAAAAAAGCTTATTGAGTATCAACGAGTTATAAACCATTGAAAATCAACGCTTTACATATTAACCCCTTTTTCTCCCCTACAAGCCCTCCAATTCTCCAACCTATCCGAATACACACCCACCACAAAAGGAATCGAAAATAAGGTGGTCTAATGTACGCTGAAAAGGGAATGGCTAATATGATATACATCCACCCATAACTAACAGTTAGGTACTACCTTACCCTATTAAAAGTTCTATACCCGAAAAAATTACGCTCGATACGTGAAAGGGTCAGACGTGGCAGGTAGGTAGCAAAATTCCTTGAGTTCCAAGTAATTCAGTGGTCACCCGATGCACCCGAATTCAGGCATTTCATTTGGGATGCCAACAGGCCGCCTCCACACACTACACCCGAATGTAGGCCACCACCCGAATAGGGCCATCCTCCCCTGGCGGAAGTAAGGGTCACCTCCACCGGGGTACCGGTCCCCCCCTGTTTAGGCCGCCATCGCCTTATCTAAGATTTTAGGGTCACAATACCTACTAAGGTCAGAGTAGGGTCTCCCCACACTCAATTCGTATCGAGCCCACTCCACCGTACCAAAGGAAGGTCGGTTATCTACACTTACATACTTAACGCCGGCTTGTATCACCGTACCATTATCAGTAACCAACCCAGAGTTCTCATAGGATTCATACAGGTCCTCCTGACCATTGTACCTACCATACTCAAATAGATTAGCGAAATTATTTATAGCTTCCCAGTCCGATTGTGGAATAGGGGTCCCATCGGGGTTACTCACATTCACATGCATCGAGTTACCATTAGCGAAGGAGTCACCTTTCACCCTACACACCACATTGGGGTAGTTCTTTTTCACCCATTGTTTAACTAGCTGTCCAGCAGCTACATAGGAGGCGTAGAAGTAAGGGGTAATTGGTTCTCTATTCCAGCCGGTAGTACGGAAGGCTTTTTCATTGATTTGGTAGATAGTACCAGCGATTTGAACTTTTAAGTTACTCATAGTATAAGGGGTTTATTTTTGAATGAAGTTAATAGTATATTGAATTCGGTTAGTGATGTGGGTAGGAAGTCCTAGCTGTTTAGCTGATTCCAATAGTTCACCATATAGGTAACCATCCCATACACCACATAACATATTGTAAACTTCATTGAACCAAGACTGATTCTGATTCATATAGAAGTCCTCCACCGCTCTAAGGGTATCGGAATGGTAGTCCATCATTTCACTATTGAATTTCTGATGGCGGTCAAATCTTAAATAACTCATATCTTTATCGTTTTATTACATAGTAAACATACGAATAAAACCCGATATAAACAAGGGTTTTATGGATTATTTTTGGGCTTGAGACTTAACTCATTGATACTCAATGAAATTCTTTTTAAGCCTCTCCCACTAAGTTCACCACACCATATTCATAATGGTCCACAGCGTCAGCGTATCCATTGGACCAGGAGATTTCCTTCTCCCACTCAACCCATTGGGTTAGTTGTTCAGCCATTTGAGGCTCAAGGGTTTGGATAAATTCGATTAGTTCTTTTTCATCAAAGTTACTCATATAGTATAGGGGTTTAATTATTTACACTAGCCAATTCCCACTCTCTTTCAAGCTCTCTATCAAGCCCCTCCACAATTGTGGGTTCACCAAACTTAACCTCGTGGGATAGGTACTCATATCGAGCATACCCGTTACTTTGAGCCTCCACCAACCTACCGAGGGCGGATTCAAGAGCACCTTGAGGAGCGTACATCAACAAGTCCGAATCAACGGGAAAGGAGAAGTCTACTCCACCTTTGGGCTTCCAATAAGGGGTAGCCGTATCGGAATAGTTCTCATAGTACTGAGCGGAAACTAAAACATTAATATTCATATATAAGGGGTTTAATTATTTAACAATTTCAATCATTGAAAGTGGAACAGTATAAGAACCGAACCCACCACTCAAAACTTTTAGGGAAGCTTTGGTACGATTCACTTTTTCAACTCGGAGTTGTTTACCCATCAACTTAGGGTGATTCACTTTAACATTCATTCCAATTCGTAGCTCCTGCTTTTTTTCGAAAGCCATCATAGCTCGTTTGGAGTTCATTACTTCTACTACTAATGAGTTAAGGTTTCGTAACTCATCAAGGGTCATATTGTTTAATTGGGAATAGTTCATATTTTTAGGGGTTTAGGGGTTGAACTCTTATTACAGTATAAACATACGAAATAATACTGATATAAACAAGAGAAATCGTATTTATTTTTTACTTTAATTTGTAGCTGTATAGAGTACCACAGTCATCATCATCGATATCGTCCTCCACAACTCGGATACCACTACCTACCAGCTCTTGTAGCTTTTGTAGATTCACACGCCTCCAATAACCAAATCGAAGGTACACATCGTTTGAGCCTCCCATCACTTGGGATAAATCAAACTCACCAAACTCGGAGCGTATTAGGACTAAAGTATCACCATCTATTCTCATATCTTATTTGTTTAAGTAGTTAAAGAAACCTTTCCAATCAATAGCGTATGTAGATAATACACCCATTGTAAGAGCGATAGTAGCACAGCCCAACTCATTTAGAGGACCGGCGAAGTTTACATACTCTTGGGCTGTACCATTAAGGATACTAACACCCACAAAAAACGAACCGATAGCGGTTAAAAGGATTTGATAATTTTTCATATTACTTACTATAAAATTTAGAGGTTTCAGACTTAGCCTTTTTGATGGTTTTTTTGAAACCGGCTTTATTACCAGAGAATAGGAGCTCCAATGATTCCATCATCAATTTTCGATGTTTGGGGAGCTTGGGGTTTTTGGGGTTATTCATATCTTATCTTTTATTACATAGTAAACATACGAATTAAACTTGAGACTACCAAATAACTTATAGGTTATTTAAGTCCCTAAACCGTAACTCATTGATACTCAATAAAATTATTTTTACCAACACATCATATCACCAGCCTTATCCCAGCTGCGGGCCCCACTTTCGGTAGCCTTATGTAGTGTATTGTAATCCACATCCAAATTGGAATTACCGAACTGGCGTTTAAGTTCTGACTTGAACTCTTTAAGGTTCTTAGCCCAGATATCGTTAAAACCTCCACTTACCCAACAAAATTGGTAGCGGTATTGACCTTTTGAGTTCTTTAACAATTTTTCGTATTTAGCTCTATGTTTCATATATAAGGGGTTTAGTTAAGCTGCTTGATTTAAAACGAATGATTTACAAGAGTGGAACTTAGTGTTCATAGCTTTCCAAATGTTCCAGTCAATCATCTTAGGGAACGCTCGGTGCATATCACCCACCTCTAAGTTCTCTAATATGTTCTTATCGATACTATTCCACTTACCACCTTTGGTAGTTAGAACGTTGAACCAATAAGGTTTACCATCGATTAATCTTTCCATTTGAACTACGGTAGTGTTCTTACTTAGGTAGTAAGGTAACGCCTCCACAGTACATTCAATATCACCAATGACTGGGAATCCAGCCTTAGCTTTGGCTGTGTAACGGAATCGGGTGGTTTTACCCAATTCGGTTAGATTACTTACTCCAATGGTATCACCATTGATTCTCATTGAGCCATAAAATACATCACCACTCATAGTGCCTGTATTAACGTTGATTAAGGGGTTGTTCATATCTTATCGTTTTATTACATTATAAATGTACGCATTATTCCTGAGAAATCCAAGAGAAATCGTAATTATTTTATTAAATAGTTTGATACCGTAGAGAAACCAGCACCAGCCAATTCTCTCTTAATTTCCGAATGGTACTTCTTAGGGAACTTACCCATCACCACTGGATACTCACTCAATATCTTATTGATGGCTACCGATTCGGTTTTAAACATCTTAAGGAATTGGTTAGCCTCCACCAACTTTTTACGGTTGTTACATACGATATTGTGGGATTTACCCATAAAATCCGTATAGGATACTACCACCTCAAAACGTGGGTTATTACTCATTTTACTAGCGGCGAAGTTCTTAAAGGGGTTTGGTATTGTACTCATAGTGTTAATGTTTATATAGTAAAGATAGGGGGTTTGTACCAAACTACCAAATATTGGGGTAACTATTTTAAAAATTGTTTATTGAGAATCAATGAGTTACGTCACCTATTGATAATCAACCAGTTATGAACACCCCAAGACCAGATTTTCCAGATTTTCTGTTTTACAGTACGCTATAACTTATAGTTTAACCCTAAATTGTAAGTTATTTTGTATAGTGCTGGAATAAATTGTAGGTTATCTATACTAATCCAACGCCTCCACGCCCGTCTTCTCCCTGAGGGAGCTAAGGTTTGGCCGGATATGGACCGGCATAAAAAAAGGATACCTCATCGAGATATCCTTAATTGATTTACTAACCTACCTAATTACTTAACTTCAGTTGTAGGAGCCACAGTTGTATCTACGGCTGTTGAATCAGCTGTTACTACAGTTGAATCTACCGCTACGGCTGTTGAATCAGTTGTAGCTTCAGTTGTACCTTTACCACCACAAGCTGTTAAAGCTGCGATAGCGAAAATTGCGATTACTTTTTTCATTTTTTGTTTGTTTGTTTGTTTAAATTAATTTACTTATTATCGTAACCTTAATACATATAAGGTTGTTTGATTTTTGTAATAAGGGGGACCGGCTATTCACCAGTCCCTCTATTGAATGAATTACCCTACCCAGCTATTTCTTAACGTTTTAGCTTTCTTTAATGATGTCTCATATTGAGAATACATAATACCATCTTCAGAAACTCTCACTCTATAAGATACAGTACCAGAAGGACGTGTAATCTTTTGAATGTTGTTACTTACTGTTTCGTACACATTAGTACGCTTTGCTGCTTTGTTTGACTTATTAGCCATAATTTATACGGTTGACCTCTCTCACCGCCAGGTTTTTGTTATTTTGAGACACTTTATAATAGGGGTGTCTCTAACCCTTTATCTTTATAGAATACCAAAGATACGAAAAATCCCCGAGTATTCCAAATTTATTTTTAAATACTTTCTACATCCAACGGAACGATACCAGCTGCATCCATTTCTTTAAGGATTGATTTAGCACCCTTATTGATGAGCTTTTCCGCATCTAAGGCCTCAATGATGGCTTTAGCCCTATCCAAACTCACATACCTTTTACCTACGATAGCCTTAGCCCAAGCCGGCGCCGCTGATATGAATACCATATCTGGTAAGGATTCCGTACCTACTGATTCCAATACTACTCTTTTATGTTTGATTACATTCATAGCTACTGCTTTCTTAGATGCCACCTTCTTAGCCGGCTTAACTGATTTCTTTGTTACTTTCTTACTTTTCATATAAGGGGTTTTAATTATACAATACTAATACGTTTCCAGCTACCATCCCACTCCACACCATTCAAGAACCAATTCCAGTTCTTTTGGTGAACTCTTACGCCAGGGATACCATTCAATCTTTCTTTTGTGGTATTGGATGCCCAGCCGGCGTTACTTACACTTAGTACACCTAGCTCATCTATTGTAGCTATTGTGTTACCGTGCAACTTCAACATCCATACTTCGAATCCACCCTCCACACTCATATTGGATTTACGGAAGGTCTTTCTTTCTAAAAATGCCGAAACGGCTTCTGATGTTATCTTTCTCATATTAAGGGGTTTTTTATTTTAACCAAAGGTTATATACATAATCGTAACTCACTTCAAGCTCTTCAGCGAGCCTCTCAAACAATCTTTCTCTAATCACACTATCACTCACACCAATGTAGCGATATACATCCCCACTCACAATAAGCTGATTCAATAATCCAGCAAAGGTAGGGGTTTCGTTCAATTCTAATCCCAAGTCATCCGTTGGGTAATTCTCTAAGTAAAACTGTCTAATATTCATATCTCTTAATCTTATATAGTAAAACTACACATAATTCCTGATATAAACAAGCTTTTGCTCATTTATTTTTAAAAAAGTTATCCACATTCTATAACTCATTGGCTAACAACAACTTACCTTCTGCTACACCAATACGGCCTGAACTGTTGGTTGGTACTTCTACTGCATTAAGTTCGTTGGATAGGAGTAAGGCTTCTAATACCTTATTAAATGTTTGGGTCTCACTCTCTACGGATTTACCCATTTTACGTTTGATATTCATATACCCACCTACTGCGGTCATTAAGGTCACCAATTCGGTTTGGCTGAATATCGATACTAAATTCTCTGATGTCTTATTCATATCTCTCAATCTTTATTACATACTAAAAGTACACATAATTCCTGAGACTACCAAATCCCTGACCATTTATTTTTCAAAGTATTTATAACTCGTTGATAATCAATTCGTTATAGGCCATCTCCAAACAGTCTAACCAATGGGCCTCATCACCCTCCGTTCCCAATTGGCGCTGGATCTGTTTAGCATACGATACCAATTCCTCATCCAAACCCACCAAACGGGCATTTTCAATCATTTCAATTTCGGACATATATTATTTTTCAGTTGAATCCCATTGTTGGACTTTCTCTAAGCAAGCTTGAAGCTTATCTAAATCCAGTTGAGCATCCTCTATCTGTTTACGAACATCTCCAATACGTTGTTCTAATAGTATAGTGGCTCCTTTTTGTTTTCCCCAATTCCTTGGATATTGGAAACGTGAACCTATTGGATGGTACTCACCCCTAATAAGGGTATGCTTCTCCATACGATTCACAACTGGATAGTATTCGCCCGCCTCATTCTCATGTAGGACTACGTTACAATGCTCGCACCTATTGTTCGCTATCTGCTCTCCCATTATTTTGATTTCTTATATGCCCGCTTAACTAGCTTCTCATTCTCTCTAGCCTTGATTTCGTAAGGGTTCTTATTATATCCGAATTTTAAATTGTATTGATTATACCAACGAAATGTCTGTTGTGCATGTGTCCATTCGTGTAAGAGAGTCTTCTGGACCGTTATCATTCTTTTACAACTGGCTAGGTTAATCCATATAGTTTCATCCCAATTGTACCAACCGCAACTTTCCTCCTCCGAATCCCAAGTGAAAGCAATTGCCGTACACTTAGAAGGCCCTAACAACTGTTCAGCCCAACTCATTAGCTTGATGCAATCGAATTTCATACCTATACGTTTATTGGATACTCTTACTCTCATAAATATACTTTTACTACAATACAAAGATACGAAATTAATCTCATATATCCAAATTTATTTTAGCCTCACCGGGGAGTCAGGGCCCGCAGGAAGGTATAACCCGCCCTCCTCTCCCTAAAGGTACAACAAATTCCTGAGAATTCCAAGCTTTTTCACAACTATTTTTCACAATAATATCCCCATTTTATTAACATATTTTCAAAGCGCATACGTCTTGAGGTATGGAATTTTCAACGAATCGATGGTTTTGTTAGAAGATTTTCAATACGCTTTCAGGGCTCCCAGAATGTGCAACGCTTAACCCGCCCTCCTCTCCCTTAAAGATACGAAAAATACTTGATAAAAACAAGGGGTGTGGATAACTTTTTTTAGCTAAAGGAATACTTCAGCCCCTCACCGTAACGTGTTGTGAATCAATGGCTCTACATATATTACATAAAGCTTTACTTCATGTGGATAACTCCCAGCTATGTGGATAACTTACAGCTTATGCGTTTACATTTGTACATTCGTATATTCGTTTAGCCGATTAAGCTCTGAGCCTCAACCACTTACGGTGTTACAATTGTAAATCGCATGTGGATAACTTTGTGGATAAGTCCCTCAAAATGTGTATAAAAATATATACAGAAAAATTTTGCGCTCTGCCAATGAATGTGTATATGCCCTGATTCTGATATACTATGCTATCACTCCAGCCCCCGTTATTGTGTAAAGTGGGAAAATGTGGGACGAAGTGGTAAAGTGTGGTGAATGTGACACGTAGTGGTTTTGAATTACAATGTGGTATCAAAAAAGAATGGAGCGCTTACCCCTGCCGCTTGGAGTGCTTTTGTGTATTAATTTCGTATGGTATCAAATTAGATAGGGAGTGCGGATTGTATCATACCCTCCTAACCTCATTAGCCCCTATTTAAGAGCATAAAAAAAGAGTCCTTAACCCTTAGACTCTTTTACATTTTGTATCCTTAATTCCTTTTGTAACCCTTCGATATCCTTTCTTAATTCCCTTATATATTTAGGGTTTCCATTTCTCAGGGCCATAGTGAGTAATCCCTCCAGCCCTTCTATATCCGTTTGTATTCGTTCCTTTGGATTCATTCTCTTATACCGTATGAAATAGTTTAATCCATAGGAGTACAATGAGCATTACCCAGATGAATAGATACAGGGGCTCATCGGTATTCAGCCATCCCTTATACCAGTTCCTTATCCTTTCTTTTATACTCTTTATTCTGGCCATTCGTTCCCCCTTTTAATCACTCCTTTATCCTTTATCCATTCCTTTATATACATCCAGTTCAGGAGGACTATATACCCTATGTACCCTATCATTCCTATTCCTATGTGTAAGTCCTCATTCATACTTAGCTGATTTATTTATACCTTAGTTTTTTGTATTCGTGTCCGAGTTTATTCTACTATCCTTGCGGTTTGAAATACCATACTACCCGTTGTATTGGCTTCACCCAAATCCTTTAATGTTAGTACACCATTTCCGATGTTTAAGATTCCATCGATAACGTTAGTATCCGATTCGATTCTTAACGAAATTCCTCCGGGCACATCCTTACATCTTATCACATCGAAATCCACTATCGGTTGTACATACC
>ENA-OSIY01001285-OSIY01001285.1-marine-metagenome-genome-assembly--contig:-NODE-1285-length-13584-cov-5.484786_pt1 | contig 13584 bp, 40 predicted proteins | sample MGYA00237884_ERZ534233 | MGnify/ENA primary metagenome ERZ534233 (study PRJEB26412, sample SAMN06343840) | marine metagenome | isolation source: estuarine water | place: USA: Columbia River Estuary... | reverse complement strand
CGGAGATGTGTATAAGAGACAGGTATAGTTATAGTATGGAAACCGAGGAGACAACGATGAAACTTGATAAGGCGTTCAAAATCACCACTACTCGCCCACTCAATGCACTTGATAAGGTTGGTATCGCAGAACTTGCACAGTTCACTGATGTTGACGTATCGGGAAAATACAAAGTTGCTGATGCGTTCAATAAACTGTATGCCGAATGGTCATTTGAAGTTCTTGATAGCGATCTTGAGTTTCTTGATCTGCACGGCGCACGTATTCTATTCAAAGATGGCTCCTCTCTAACATTCAAGGTGAAAGCATGACTGTAAAATATCGTATCAACTGTCTCTCCTCTGAGCGTGGCTGGGGGCGTGAATACTGGACCGAAGACTTTGACACGCTGCAAGCTGCCAAAGATCGGATCAAGTGGTATAACGATCAAAACACGTTGCCGATGGCTCCCGACTATTACGAACAAGCCGAAGAAACCGTTATTGCCGTAGAGGTGTAACCATGTCAGTTCTCGCCAATCTAAAATCAAGACATCTTGATTTGGCAACTCACACTGCATGGATTGATGAGAACGAAGGCGTTGCCACACTTCCACTTTGGAACTTATCTGGGCAAATGGTTGGATACCAACAGTATCGCCCCGAAGGTGACAAAAAACGGTTCAATCATCCAAAAGAAGGCAAGTATTTTACTTGGCGAAAAGATAAAGTTATCGGTGTTTGGGGATTAGAGTCTTGGTCTTTTTCCCAAACTTTGTTTGTTACAGAAGGAGTTTTTGATGCTGCTCGTCTTACTAACAGGGGTTATTCAGCTTTGGCCACTCTTTCTAATGATGTGGATAGTTCTGTGGCTAGGTGGTTGTGGACTGTTAGGAAGTTCCGTTCGGTTGTTGCTGTGTGTGATAACGATAGTGCTGGTCGTAAGTTGGCTAAATGCGGACAAACTTTTCATGTGATGGAAGAAGGAAAAGACATGGGCGATGCTTCTGATGAGTATGTCACTGATTTTCTAAAAGAATATTCTTGACTTTCACGGTAAGTTGCTATATAACATATCATGTAGTCAACATAGGAATACCAAATGATCCGCAATACTGACGCCATGATGAAAGCAGTCCAAGTTCAGAAGATCAAAGAACGGATTGCAGACATTCAACAATCCATTGTCAACGCTTTAGCAGCGCAACGTGTTGATATTGCAGATATTTTTCGTGCTGGCCTTGAAGTTGAAAAACGCAATCTGTCATACGCTTATGACTTATTGAAAAATCCTGCTGCCTAATAAAGGAATACAAAATGGACATGACTTACGAAGACTACATTGACTTCATCAACCACCTGTTTACTCAGGAGTTTATTGATGATGCCTATCATATGGGCCGCGAATCAACGGTTGCTTCACTCTCAATCCTCTGAAAGGAAAACAATATGCGTAAACTTGCTTCCATTCGGAAGATTTCTGACATTCAACCTATTAAGGATGCTGACGCCATTGAAGTGGCAAGCATTGATGGTTGGAAAGTTGTAGTTAAAAAAGGCGAGTTCAATGTAGGCGATCTTGCAGTATACATTGAGATTGACTCTTGGGTTCCTCATGAACTTGCTCCGTTCTTGACCAAGAACCAAGAACCTCGTGAATACAATGGCGTGAAGGGTGAACGTCTGCGGACAGTGAAGCTTCGTGGGCAGGTCAGTCAAGGTCTGTTACTGCCAGTTGAATCCAGCGGAAACTTGCACATCATTGAATGGATGTGTGCTGGAAAAAGCCTTGCCATGGATGCCATTGACGGCGATTTTAATCCAGAAGGGTTTGATGTAACTGATATACTTGGTATCCAAAAGTGGGAACCTGTATTGCCCGCACAGTTGCAAGGACAAGTTCGTGGACTATTTCCGACCAGCCTGATTCCTAAAACTGACCAAGAACGTATTCAAAACTGTTTCCAAGAGATTCAGGACAAAGGCGATGTTACTTACGAAGTAACTATGAAACTTGATGGAACCAGTTGCACTATCTTCCGTTGGGGAAATGAGCTTCGTGTTTGCAGTCGCAATCTTGAACTTAAAGTTAACGATGAGAACAAGGACAACACGCTTGTGGCTATGGCTCTCAAGATTGGTGATCGTATTCCTGATGGGTTTGCTTTTCAGGGGGAAGTCATGGGTGTAGGCATTCAGGGAAATCGTGAAAGTTTCAAAGATCACAAGTTCTTTGTCTTTGATGTGTTCAATATGTTCACCAATTTGTATGTTAGCCCGATTGCACGGCGTGAAGTATGCAAACAGTTGAATCTAGAACATGTCCCTGTGTTCGGGACTGAAACGCCAGCGCCTCGCAATGTTGAAGAAGGTCTTGCGCTTGCAGAAGGTCCAAGCATCAATCACAAAATCCGTGAGGGTCTTGTGTGGAAGTGCAATGAAGACCCAAGTTTCAGTTTCAAGACCATTAGCAACCAGTTCCTGCTGAAAGGCGGGGACTGATATGAAATATGTAGGGGATAAACAATGAGTGACAAGTATAATGATACTGTGATGGATGAGTATTGGAGAATCTATGCAAAACCAGTCAAAACAGATTTTGAATTGCAGATGCGAAAAGAAGTAGAATCGTGGATCAGGAAACAGCCACCCCATAAATCATGGGCGTCTCCTACCCAAGCATATGCGGAATTTTGGGCAGAGAAACTTAGATAATAGTAAATGACAATGGAAAAAGTAAAACAATATCCACGGAAGTTCAAACTTTGTTGGAAGGGCGAACTTGGCATTGAATGGGGACAATCCGAAAGAACGCTAGGAACAGATCATTACTTTTATTACTTCAAGGTCGGTCTGCTAGACAAAGAAATGCGTGATGCATATCGTGAGTTCAAAGAAGATACTCATATTCGCAAAGTTTTTGGTTTTCAAAACTTTGGTATGCACAAGTTTTGGTATGATTGTCCCCATGCCCAACTAAACTTGTTCTTCATTGTGTTTTACTGGTCAACTTACTGGACAAACATGCCGAAAGATTATTGGGATAGGAAAAAAAGTTCTTGACAGTTATGCCATGATGTGGCATACCATGTCTGATAATACAACAGAGGAACTACTATGCCCGCGATTCAAGCATACAAGGCTAACGGAAAGATCATTCCATTGAGTGAAGCAAAGATTGCAAAAGTGTATCAATGCCCGTGGACAAATGATTTGTTTGCCACCAAAAAGGCATATCTAAAGCACCTGAAAGAACTTCGTGAAAACCGTATGCACAAACGTGCTCGGCAAAAAATCATCAGTCGCAAGTTTGATATTTTGTATAACCAGCCATCATTCATGGACATTATCAACTGGATTGAAACCAATCCAGAGTTTTTGTTTGACAATGTGATTGAGCATGGTCATAGTGGCTGGGCTAATCGCCGTGCCCACATTCGCGAAGACTTCTGGATCAAAATAACTTACTTGAACTTGAATTATAGTCAATATGTATCAAACTCGCATTATGCACCACGTGGAAAGAAAACCAACTGGAGCAGCAAAGACGATGGTCCTCGTCATTATCCCGGTTGGGAAGGACGCATTTCTTTTCAACTAAGCCATGATGTTGGGTTCACTTCCGATATTTTCAAACGGACTGGTATTCACACTGGCGCTGGTGGTGGAGGTGGTAACAACATTTATGGTTACGACTGTAGAATGTTCCTTGAAGACTGGCCTATCCTTGCTTCATTGGTTGCGCACGATATGTTTGTTGATGGCGATGGAAATAATGTGAAAACATTCAGCTATGGGAAACGTTACCGATGAAATATAAACTATTCTTGGAAAGTGAATATAATGATTGGGAAGGCGATCTTGAGCCTTCCAAGGTAGTTGACTCATCCGATCTAATGATTGACTATGAAGTTGGACAGTTTTGTAAGTATCTTTATAGTGAGCGTGATGGCTGGGAATGGATGAAAAATTCAGACGACCGCATTATTGCTATTGACGAATCGGGTGATAAGAGATACTTTGTGTTTGAACTAGACTATGAACCCATATTTTTTGTAATGGAAAGCGAAACCAAATGACCGTATATCTTCTTATCTATGATGTAGACCATGGAAGCCGTGAAGATTGTAACATCTTCTATTCTCCGATTGAAGTGTTTGCTGATGTAGCCACTCGTGCTGCACGTATTGATATTCTTACGAAGGCAAATGCCGACATTGGCTGGCGCGAAGAAGACTTGGAACTTCAAACTACTGCGGATTTTGAAATCCCTTCTCAGTATCTTGATGATGACGATCAACCTATTGATGATTACTTTGAAGAAGACGATGAGGATGACAACGAAAACGAAGGTGTAGATGAACCTGCATCACTGGAGGAACCAGCACCAGAAGTTGACAATGGCATTCAGTTTGGTGATGAACTGTTGAATCTTTCGGTTGAAGAACTTATGGCAGCATTGGAAACCAAGTGGGAAACTGATGAACAACTGAAGTTTGAATCATTGTTGGCTGAACCTGAACTCACTCCAGAAGACTGCTACTACTGTGCGTTCACCATTGACAATCCTTGGGGTGGCGAAGAAGATACTTCTATCGTGGTAGTCATTCCGAAAATCAAATATGATGGAATTGATGAACCAGAGTTGGTTGAGGTTCCATACGGATTGGTTCCAGTTGTGATGACAGAACTACAGACTGGAGCATTCATCTATCGCGGCATTCCTGCCGATGCAAAAGAAATCATGAACCGTTATGGGTTTGTAGAAAACATTGACTTTCACAAGTTTTGCGAAGATATGGAGTAACTAATGCCAGCGGAACACATTCGCCCTAACGGACTTGCACAAGGATATTTTTGTTATACTTGCGGGCAATCATGCAATATGGTAGGGACAGGTCATGGAGAAGGAAAATGTGTTCCAAATCCTTACCTTGTGAAAGTTTTGATTGAACTCAACAAACCAAACCCAAGGAAACAAACGATGTTCAAAGTTGGTATGAATGTGGAAGTAATCAGCAATATGGCAGAAGGATGGGGTCCGTCTGCTGGCACTCTTTGCCAAGTGGTGAAAGTTCATCCTGATCAACATGTGTTTTGGATTACTCCACTGAAAGAAAATGGAACACTTGGTAGTGGAATCTTCTGGACTACACCAGAAGACGTTAAACTTTTGGAGACTGCAACTGCTATGACGACACAAACTCTTGGCCAAAAACTGGCTGCTACGATTGACGAACTTGAAAAAGCAAAGATTGAAGGGCTTGAAAAACAAGCAAATGCAGATCGTGAAAAGATTCGCAAAGAACGTCTTTCGCTGACTCGTCTCAAAGACGATACGATTGCAACCCTTACTTCTTCCATTGAAGAAGGCAAGGTTCCTTTGATCAAGATCAAGGATTATGACCAAAAGAAATGGGTTCAAGATGCAGTAAAAAGTAAAGCTGCACATCAGGATATTTGGGATGAACTTACTGCTTGGGCAAGAAAGAATGCGCTCTATATCAAGATTGAAGATGCACATGATGGTGTTGGCATTGAAAGCTGGATCAATCTCACGGTAGTTCCTGTAAGGCCGGGCACTCGCAGTGCGGGTCTGAAAGATGATCTTGGCATTGGGGATTATCGCGGATGACCGAAGTAAACAGCTTATCAGCACTGTTTGAACCATGTAAGTGTGAAAACAAATACACTATTGAACGTCATGGAAAAGGTTATGCTCTATATTTGGGACGGTGTAATCATCGTCACGGGTGGAATCTAATCAACATGATTGAACCCGCTATGCAGTTTGATTCAACGTTTATTGAAATGTTGATCAACTTGGGGTTTGCAGAATACGAAAAGAACTTGTCAAAATGAAAGCATATAGCAACTATAAGGCTTGGTGGATTAAACATCAAGCCCCGCATAACATTCCATCGCTTTACTATGGGGATACCCCAGAACTCGCATTCAGACAACACATTATTGATATGAGTTTGTATGAACTTATGGAAACACTAGAAACATGGGATGACAAATGAAACTTTATATCGCAGTTTTAGATGAGTTTCCAGATTACATGACGCCAACTCTTGTTGCTCATGCGATGCTTGGCGCTCATCTACATTTTACCAAATGTCATACCGACCTTGCTCGTATTGTGGATGATGGTCCATACAAGTATCCTCAATATATTGACTGGCTTGAAAACTCATTCAAGAAATGTGTAGTCAGAGTAAGTCAAAAAGAGTTTGACAAGATTGCCGCACTTCCAGATGTTTATATTGGACATGAGAAGAAAACTCTTGACGGACGTGATAGTTGCGTGGTAGTATGTCCATATACAAATAGTGAAACTTTACCAAATGTGTTGAAGTTCGCTAAGTTATGGAAACCCAAAACTAATGAGTGATTTAGGACGAATAAATAGAGAAATAAAGGATGCCATGAAGCGGTTCATCGCCAACGATGATGAAACATCTTTGCATAGCATCATTGCACTGGCAAAAGAAAGACAAAAAGTCCTTATTCATCGCAGTTTCAAACCGAGCAACAGTCATGACAGTAACTGAACTATTAGTCAATCTTGAGTTTTGGTCAACCTGTTTAGAGAACCCAACCTACAATCACTTAGAAGTAGGGTTCAGACATACGCCTCTCGCCAAGGACGAGATTATTCAACGGTATAAAGATGAATGTCACATGACAAGATATGCTATTATTCGTGTGATAGAAATCATTCAGCAAGAAGGAATAGAAGATGACAGCGAAAGAACGACAACAGTTGATTTATGACCTTGAAGGTGAGATTATGCTTGGCGCGTTTCATGGTTACAGAATGCCAGCATTGGAAGAAAGGCTTCTTGAACTTCTGAAAGAGGAAGAAAATGAGTAGCGACGAGTTAGTTCAATGCGATATATGTGGTCACTGGATGATGCCTTGGTTAGTATGTGATGCAACAGAACATTGCCCTTATTACGACGAAGGAGACGTTGGACCATGACAGCGAAAGAACTGATTGAAGAACTACAAAAACTTCCCGCAGATACAGTAGTTCACGTAGACCATGGTGAATATGCTGATAACTGGTATCCTGTAAATCCAGCAACTGTTCAGATTAGGAAATGTGGAACTGGTTACACTCGTGGGCTGGTTGAAGGGGTATTCCTATCATGAACTATGCCAATCAAAAAAATCTAGTTCGTTGTGACCATTGCGATGCACTGTATGACAAGACTCTACGATGGGGATTAGGATATTACGATGGAACTTCTGATAACTTTACCACACTTGTCACTGTGAAAGAAGACCGCTGTCCGATATGCAATAAGGAAAGAAAATGATAGTCAAAGAACTGATTGAAGAACTAAAAAAGTTTCCACCTGACGCTACTGTATACCGCGATTCTGGCGATTTTGCCGACGATTGGCGTAAAGTATTTCGATTGTCTGATCTAACCAACTGGGGAACACGGGGAGTGTTGATAGAATGACTCGCAAAGGACAACTAAAATGAAATCAATCAAAGTATCGGAACTAATAACACAACTTTCTATGTTGTCACCCGACCAAGTGTTAGAAATGAAGACGGTCATTGACCCAGAATCATTTATTCCAGCACTACACGTGATCTTTCCGATAGAAAGAAGCAAGGATACCACTGAATGACACATCAGATTATATTTCGCCACGAAGATCATCCCAACTTGGTAGAACCAAGTCCACAACCCAATGAATGGAACTTGACACAAGATGTCAAGAGTTGGCTGGCGACGAATAACATCAAAGTGTTTACGAAATATACCAACGGTGAATATCCTACCTTCACTATAGATTTTACTTCACGCGATGACGCACAACTTTTTATGAATACTTGGAGCAAACATGCCAGAACTAACTAAAACTCAATACGAAGATGATTACATTAGTCTGAAATGGGGGACGTTCAAGTCTTACAAACTTTCTAATCCCGTGTTTGACCCATTGATTGAAGAATATAATCAACTTGGCACTAGCATGAGTGCGATGGCACAATGTGATACTCTCCGTCAAAAAGAAATCATCTGTGAAATGATTGACATTATCGGAAAAGATGTGTATCTTGATTGGGATGGGGAATATGTATCGCCAGCAGAAGCAAAGAAGTATGTAATGGGATATAGACTGTGATGTATGTAGATAATCCACTCAAAGACTTGCACGATGCGATGGCACATGCCCAATATGAGGGGTTCAGTGACATTGAATATGAAACACGAGATTGGAAAGCCTATCGTGATAGCAACGGCAAAACCGATATAAGAAATTCTGCAACACGTAGACCAGCAGAACACGACTTCCAAATATACAGCATGTTCACTCAAACATGGGGGAGCACTGCGCTAGGACATGGCGGTATGGGTGGCGCGGCAATGACTACTGCATACACCATTGTTCTAGAATGTCGCAGCACACAAGAATATCTTGTTTACTTTGGTGGGACATTCTGCTACAAGGTAAGTCGTAAAAGTAAGAACCTTGGAATCTTTTTGGAAGATTGTAAAAACCACAATCTGGCAAGCAAACGTGAAAGCACGAAATACGAATGAAAATCAACTGGAACCCAAATCCTCTTTACACAACTGTTGATCTAGATGAGGTCGACAGTGAACGGATTCTCATGTATGTTCAAAATGATGAATATACTGATCTATTGTGCGACATCACTTATATGATGGAAGATAAAACTAAACCACCGCCTTCACATGAAGAGATTTTCAAACGGGCAGACAAATGGCGACAAATCTGTGATATGGATGAAACTCATCCTATGGTGAAATCCTTGATAGATGAGTTGCAATATTCTCATGCGGGTGATTGCATATGCTTTGCTGCATCTTGTTTCAAGTGTCGTGCAGAATATGCTCTTGGTATCAATACCATCAAAGGGTTAGGGCAACCCGAAGCCAGTCAGATTATGGAAGCGTTTAGAAATGACAAAACGATTGATGATGCGATTGAAGACCTGAAAATACCATATAGTTACGATACAAGAAACTCTGCATGGGACAAGTATCCACGTGAGGAATACGAAAAGCATATTCCTAGGTGGGAGACTGAACGGATCAAAGCACTTTCTTGGTTAGAAAACTATAAAAAGGAACACAACTTTTGATGCATAAGCCAGTAGTGGGGGGCAGAGCAAGTATCTGCACATGGACGCTTGAGTTTTACTTTTTTGACAACGATCAGACACGTAAGTTCATAAAGTTACTTATGGAAGATGAAATCAGTTTCAACTTTGAGTATGAACGAGTTCTTGAAGATACCAGAGAGTTGCACTACGTTACCATATCTGGAAGTTGGGCAAACAACTTGGTTCGCATCTCTGAAATGTTGAAAGAAGTGGATTACCAGTATGAATGAGTTAGACACCGACACGTCCAAGGTATTACTTCCGCTTATCAGACGGGTTGTGCCAAATATCCTTGCAAATGATATTATTAGGGGTCAGTTCACCATTTCTTCACTTTATGGTATGCATAGTAACGATATTGGACTAAGAATTGGACAGATTAAAATGAACAAGTTACATTATCACCACTTTCTTCGTTTGCCAAACCGAAAAAAGTATTATAAAATTGCAGACATTTCTAACATTTACAAGTATCCATCTGTTAAAGTATCCGCAATAAATGCATCTGACGCTCGTAGGTGGTGTGAAACAAATCTAAAAGTGGGATCATTTGTTTTAATCAACAATCACTTTTGTTTTGCATATGAACAAGACGCCAGTTGGTTTGGACTTGTATGGGATTGAAAGGCTATGAAGTTTGAGCGTTTTTATCTAGAATCCACTATGCAACCCTATGAAGTGGAAGAAGATGAATGGGTAATGAAACCTAGTCCTGAACGTTTTGGTGTTAGAATATTAGACATTGGCAACGGGCTTGATAGCAAAGACGACATGCGTAAAATAAAAGACTGGTGTAATAAAAACAATGTATGGAATGTAAGTAACAGACTTTACTTTGACACTGAGGAAGAACAATCTCGTTTTTTATTCATTTGGATGTAGCATGACCTGCGTATTGATTTATGAGTCTATTGAGTGGAATGATACCGTAGCAGAATATAAAAAGATTATTAATTGGGCAAAAAAGAACTGCCCAAGTCATACACATTACACGATGACAGACATATCAGATGCTTCGCTAACGCACGATTACGTCTGTCATTTCTTTTTTGATGATGAGAACGATGCATCATTTTTTTCTCTAGTATGGAAAGAATAATCATGAAAAGTTTAGCCGCCGCATTTCGTGAACGTGCGAAGTTTTTGAATCAACGCGATTTGAGAGAAACTACTATGGGTGACAAGGCGAGTGTCATCTCTGCATTGTATGAAATGGCAGACGTAGTTGACAGTTGGTCTGGCGAGTATCTAAGTAAAGAAGAAACATATGAGGAAAATCAAAATAGACGCTGGGGAACAAAACATTGGTCGGTCGATCCTCAACCACCCATGACAATGGAAGAACGAATAAACGCTGTGAAAAAACCTAATAAAATCCTTGACTTAGACAGACAAGTGTAATAGAATAGTCGGATTGAGGCAAACATATGAGTGATTACACTGATGAATACATTGAATACATGGCTGACGGTTGGTTTGAAGAGCCAATGTATAAACCAAAAAAGAAAGGAAACGATATGAAGTTCGCCATAGGTGATCGTGTTAGATTGAGGAATGGCAAGAATACGCTTGTCATTGAAAGTATCTCTGGCACTGGCAAAAGCTTGGATGCACGTTACGAACATAGTGGAGGACTACTATCGTATCGTAATTCAAATGAATTTGTAAAAGTTGATGATGATGATAATGAACAGAAAGGAACTACGACTATGAAGGGTAAACTATTTCAAACGAAGGAAATCAATCCACGGTTTGGTATCGGTCTTGCAATCAACAGCACTGGTAAATACGTTCTTGAAATGAAGGGAACGGGCGACCTTGAAGCATATAACAAGACTGACATTGAAGTTGTTATGCCATTCACGTATGGCGTAAAGTTTGATGGTCAGGGAACTGAATACGCATATCTTGGCAAAGAAGGAATGGTTGCGGTTGGCGACCTGTTGCTAAAAATGGATGGCACAAAAGGTATCACCATCGCAAAAGTCGTAGCAGTTGACACTAAGAGTGAAAAAGCGACTAAGTATTTTGACGGGGTAAAACTCGTTACTACACCACTGGAATAATGTATGGTGCATTGCACCATACAACTCCTACTTTCAAATCGCGTATAACATAATGGTATAATGGAGATGACAATGCCAAATTCTGACCGTCTAAAGACTATGCTTGAGCAAGATATTGATTGGATGTGGGACGAAGGGCTTTATACCCTTGCGAATCGCCTTGATCGTGTGCTAAACTATATAAATGAGTTAGAAAAAAAGGCAGCATAATGAACGATGTAAGCGGCATCTTTGATATTCCAAATGATGTATTTCATTCATACGCAATTCCAAGTATAGAATTGTATTTGTTTGAAGGAATACACCCAGGTGGTTATCTGACTTCTTTGATTTCAGGTGATTTGTATCTTGCCGCATGTCGCGCTGATCACCAAAATAGATTGTTGATGGCAGATCAAGCAAAATGGATGTTTCTGAATTTTCCCCAAGGCAGTTTCGGAACTCCCGAAAACTTCTTGAACTGGATCAAAGATAAAAACAAGATTCGTTCAACTTGGGCGGAAACAATGAGAACGCAACATATGTGGAAAATTCTTCAAGGTGTTGCATAACCCGATCATTAGGAGATAATCATGATCAAATCACTACTACTTTCAATTATGGTTTCGGCACTACCAATGAGTGCCATGGCAAGTGTGGCACCAGACGTAGAAAAAATGTGCACAAATCTTGCAAAACTTTCTGGTATCGTTGCCAAATCACGAGACAATGGTGATATTGCATCCGATGCATATGTATCAATGACCAATGCTGGCGTGGTAGATACTATTGCATTGGCGGTAGTAAGGATCGTTTACGATTCCATGCCAGATAAAGACCCTGCTATGGTCGCATCTTATACTTACCTAGCATGTATTGACGCCGCATCACAATGACACCATCAAGTATAAAATTGCCATGTGGCAGCACTGCGATTTGGGATAGCCCGTCAGATATGGGCTTTCGCTGCACTTCTTGTTATGCAATGGTTGGCAGTATTGGACAGCCAAAGAGTTGCGTTGATGAAGCAAACATATACAAAATGATGGAAGTCCTTGGCGCAAAAGGCTGGGATTATACCACAGGAAGGGTAAAAGAATGACACCACAACCACCAGCACAAGGCATTCTAGGACATGGAGATTTTGGTGACGCCAAATTTTACTATGTCCAATGCGATTGCGGAAGCGAAGAATGTTCCCATACTATTGAGGTTGAAGCAGATGACATGCTCGTTCATGTTCATCTGTATTCTACCCATCATACTGCGTGGTGGAAAATTGGACGTTGGAAACAAATTTGGCAAATCCTAACAACTGGGTATGCCAAGATGGAAACCACTATTGTTCTCACTGAACAGACTGCCCTGAACTATTCAGAAGTATTGAAGTCTGCAATAACTGATGTAAAAACATTTCGTGATGAAAGAATGAAAAAAGATGGCAAGCAGAAGTAACTATTGGTCTTGCACCAAGTTTGCGGATTGGATTCGCGGGACTCCAAAGATGAAGTATGGAACAGGCGACCAATGGAAAAAGTGGCATGAAAATGCCAAGGGGTATAACAAATATCGTTATTGGATTGCAGAAGAAGCACTTGACGCCATTCAAAACTTTCTTTGTTGGCCTATGGATAAACTTTACAGCTTAAAGTATTACGTTGTCAATCGTTGGATTGACCAGACTCATGCTCTAGTTGCACATCCAAAACACATCAAACCCGGCGAGTATCGTGACTTTGATACTCGTATTCTCATTTGTCTTTTTGATGAACTTGCTGACTTTGTTGAAATTGAAAAAGCTTATGGCAACTATCGCTGGGATGAAGATAAGCAAAAAGACATGAAGTGGTGGCAAGTTGGTCGCTGGCGCACTCGCACTTGGAGAAGCGCAGAAGATGGCATTCAAAATCTGAAGTGGGAGATGACTCTCACTGATCAAGAATGGCTAGACGAAGATAAAAAGCACGAAGCTAAACCTACAATCCAAGCAATTCATGCCAAGGAAATCTACGATCTTTATATTTGGTGGACAGAAGTTCATGCAAATCGTCCCGATCCATATGAAGTAAGCGGATGGTCGGAATATTGCGATAACAAACGTGGACGTGGTATTGACTTTCTAGAGACTGATCCAGAAGACAACAAGTGGGACAAAGATTCCATGCTTGGCAAGGTTCGTGAGATAGAACAGTCATATGAAGACGAAGATACTGAAATGCTCATTCGTCTGATAAAAATTCGTGGAAGCCTATGGACGTAAACAAAAAACCAACGGATGAACAAATAAAAGAGTTCATTGAAATGTTTGGAAGCAGAATTCCAAACCCAGAACCTGTCTCTTATACACATCTGACGCTGCCGACGAATAGAGAGGTGTAGATCTCGGTGGTCGCCGTATCAT
>ENA-OSIY01001284-OSIY01001284.1-marine-metagenome-genome-assembly--contig:-NODE-1284-length-13584-cov-14.274080_pt1 | contig 13584 bp, 26 predicted proteins | sample MGYA00237884_ERZ534233 | MGnify/ENA primary metagenome ERZ534233 (study PRJEB26412, sample SAMN06343840) | marine metagenome | isolation source: estuarine water | place: USA: Columbia River Estuary... | reverse complement strand
GCTGTGGCCACGAAATCAATCTCAGACATTATCTTAGTAACAATATTAGAACTATCTAATTGACAGATGGCATATATCGCAGCCTCCTCGTCAATCCATTGTAACAATCTACCACCAAACAAGGTTCCTCTGGGGTTTAAATCTTCTGGTTTAATTAATTTCCTGGTTCTATATATCATTATCTATTTAATTTCGTTATGCATTCATCAACCTTATCTCTCAACCTACCACCAAATCCATGGTCGCCATCTACCGATACATGTCTCCACATTGCAACTCTGGGTGACAACCACTTGAACGCATGGTATAGATCTAGATCATCAATTGCTATCCAATTAGAAATCTTATTATCTTTAACCCACTTTGCAATTTCTAACGCCCTTTCATGTTCTAATGACGACCTACTCATTTTATTCCATAAGTCCTGATGTGTAGTTATATCAATTAATCGGGCGGTTATACCATAGTGCCAGAAGATTCGTTTCATCTGATTGAATGTAAAATGCTTTTTCCAATCCGAACTAAGTACTAATTCAGCGTTTGTTTCCTCACATATTTTTTGTAGTGCTTCGCAGTCTTCTTTAACCCAAGGGTAGGGTATTTGAAAATCTTCTGCACCACCTGTTATAGTGACCTTACCATCTCTCCAAGTTCCCCAAGCTAATGGGCCATCGACATCAATGAATATTATTTTTCTTCTCATTTCTTCTTTTAGTTAGTAACCTAAATGTATTAAAAATACCTAACAACATAAAGAGTTGTACTGGCCAAAATGGAAAATTTTGTAGCTCATGTAACATCCAAAATATATTCATGAAGACCCATGAAAATAATGTAATGTTAGTGTCTCTATTATGTTTTTCCTTTATTAGGAGATATATTGTAAGAAGTGATGTCGGGAACACCATTAAAGTTGCTAACCACGTAAACTTCAGACACCAAAATATGTCCTTTAATAACCACGAAGTTACATGGATTTCTTGTATATTAAAATAAAAATTACGAATTCTCATCTATGTACTGAAGTTGTGGTGTCCACACACCTTCTGATACAATTGTTGGGTTATTGTTTCTGTCGATCATAACCCACTCAACTTTAACAATACCCCATGGTTCAAATTGTTCTAACACATCTTGTAGAGTAAATGATTTGCAGCTATAGATATCGAACTGAGCCATTGCTGGTTCATGATGATCCCATATGTGTATTGATGCGTGTGATGTGGCCAATGTTACTGTCCCCGTTAATCCTTCATTACCAGGAAAGTCTACATAAACACTGGTTGGGCCAGCAACAACTTCCATCTTAACTTTATGAACTAATTGGATAAACCAATCATTTAAAACACTAACCTTCTTTGGTGGGTTATTAAGCCAAACCTTCATTAAAAGGTGTTGGTGATAAGGTACAAATTCTTCCTGCATTAATATATTTTTTACTATACATATATATCATAAAATTGGATTTTTCTACGATATTTAAAATATATTTTATGCTACTTATACCACTTATCTTTTGTGTTTTTTAAAGTTATCTATGAATGGTTTTTCATATTTCTTTAATTCTTTAGTATCTAAACCGTTATATAAACCAGTTGACATAAAGGCTTGAATTTCATCATCAATTATTTTTTTGTCATCAATATACCCCATTTTGATAATCTTTTTTTTGAGCTTTTCATAATGAGATGGATTAATTTCAGAAATTAAATTGTCACAAATCTTTTTATATTCCTTATTTGTATAATATAATCCATGGGCGATTTCGTGATTCATTGTACTTGATTTAAAACTATCTGCACCAATCAAATACCATTTTTTTCTTGGTTCCTCAAATCTTAGTGGATAATTCTCACAATGATACCATATGTTACTCATTATCTCATCATATGGGCCCTTGTCTTTATCAAAGACATTCATCGCTTTGTCAACAATGTTTGACGGTATATTAAACCCAGACCAATCTTCAGGATATGTAAACAAATCTTTGTTCCATCTGTTTTTATAAATCATCATGAATTTTTCCCAGGTGAAAAAATGGCCTCTTATTTCTTTATATGGGGACTCATAAAATTCTTGATATCTACAAAACAACATTGTTCTTTGATAATCATCTTTGATTGATACTGCGAATATTTGTGGTATAATTTGTTTTACTTCACCAACAACATATTCATTTTTAATTTTCATATAAAATGTTTAAAGATATTATAGAGAAAAACTTTCTCCACATCCACATGTGCGTGATGCGTTGGGGTTTACCCAATGAAAACCCTTTCCATTTAGACCGTCGGAAAATTGTAATTCCGTTCCGTATAAATAAAGAACAGATTTTTTATCAATTATAACACTCAGCGGCCCAAGATCAACAACCTCATCCATATCCGTAACCTGGGTATCAAAATCCATAACATATGAAAGACCACTACATCCACCACCCTTAACACCAACCCTTAGTTTATGTGTATCTGGTGCTATCTGTTGTGAAGCCATTAACGTTACTAGATGATTTAATGCGTTGTCACTTATTGTTATCATTATTTAATGCCAGATTTATTTAATAAACTATCTGTAGTTTTTTTATCTATTTTAATTTCACTATTGGTCTGAGTCTCTTTTCTTAATCTTGTTAACTCTTTTTGTTGGAAGTAACATATCAATAGCAAAGCCACAGCCCCACCCATTGTTATATTCTTTTGATTCTTTTTTAAAAATTCTATCATAATTAATTTATATGTGTGTTTCTTCGAAGGTAATTTCTTCTAACCCCTGTTTTTTTCTGTAATCATTTATTGCAGATTTTATTGCATCTTCCGCTAAAACTGAACAATGTATTTTAACTGGAGGTAAACTTAACTCCTCAACTAAATCCATATTATCAATTGTAATCGCCTCATCTAACGATTTACCTTTTAGCCATTCTGTGGCAACCGAAGATGATGCTATTGCTGATCCACAACCAAATGTTTTAAACTTAGCATCAATAATTATATTATCCACCACCTCAATTTGTAACCTCATTACATCTCCACATTCTGGTGCACCGACTAAGCCGGTACCAACATTTGATTTAGTTTTATCTAATGTTCCAATGTTTTTAGGGTTTTCGTAATGATCTATTACTTTTTGTGAATATGACATATTTGTTTATATGATAAATATCAGTTTATTAGTTCATCCGTATTGATATTGTGGTCATCTAATATTTCGTGTATCTTTTCATACACCAACTCTAAGGCGTCATATTTGTCAATTTCTTTACCCTCCATTGACCACTCTAAACCTTTCTTAGTGTTATGTACAATATTCCATAACGCCAATGCCATATCCAAAGACTTGACAGCTCTTAGATGTGCTAATACATCATCTGGTTCATTTAAATCAAATTTTAACGTTGCTTTCGCCATAAATCACTTAGTTTTTTACCTGGTTTTATTACTCTGCCGCTCTCATCCATCATTGGGGCACGGTATATCTCAAACGCAATCCACAGATAAGTGACAAACATGATCAATATAAAAAATTTCATATTAGATATTTTTAAATTTGTTCAATATACTTTTTTTTCCAAAACTCCCACCATCTTCTTTTGATAATTGGTTTACATTCAGAAAATGGGTTGTCACCAAATGATGCTTTATTCAGATATTTTGAAGATAAAACATTAAAGAATATCTCATGGTACTTTGGATCTATCGTTGCAAAATCAGCGGTTACTTCAGTTCTTAATGTTATTGGGCCGTCCGGTGTAAATATGATGAACTGTTCGTCCAACCTAACCAGCGAACTGGTTTTCATATTAATATAAGAACCATTACCTATGTGAAAATCACTATTCATTTACTCTGTTTGTGTTGTTAAAATTAATTCAAATTCATCAGCCGCTTTTTTGTTTTGTTCTTTAAAAATTTCAAGTGCTGTTTCATAACGACCAACCTCAGTAAATCTGATAAATAATTCATCTCGTAAACTATCTCTTTCATTGATCAACATTTGTTTTTCAATGTCACCACCCTGAATAAAATTATCAACGGATTTGTGTTTTTGTAGTTCGTATTGCTGTTTGAAATAAAAGAACATCGTTATTATTAGTCCTAGTAGAATAATTGTTACCCCAGCTCTAATTTTTGTTTCTCTTTTCATTTGTCTAAATTTTTAATATCCATTAATGTTTTTTCTACCTCTAGTTCTGATAGGTAACCTAACACATCATTAGTGATTGGTGTATCATAAGTTATCTCACCGTTTTTACCAAAGACAGCCAATTCATATAAACCATTAGGTCCGCCATATGTGTGCGGCCCCTGAACGATACTAGCCCCATAACCATTTGAGAATTTTACTACACATTGTTTCCCCATTCCAATTGGATGTCCTTTGAAGTTCAACTCTTGAAATGTTGTCACGTCGAAGTTGTTTGTTGGTCTTGTTGTTGTTTTCATCTTTAATTTTTTGTGCGAATGCTCGCGTTAAATAATAATTCATAGCTAAAATATTTCTTCAGCAATACCTAAGACTTCTGCGAGTCCAAACAAGGCTGCCGATGATTTAAAATCACCATTAAATAATTGATAACAGGCCCCGAATCTTAATCCACTTTTGAATAAACTTATCCAAAAATGTGTATTGGTTTTACTTTCTTTCTCTTGCATATTTTTAATATAAATAAAATTATTGAATTAAAAAAATAAGTAAGAATGTTATTATCATACCAAGAGTGGCATAATATGAAACGTCTTCTGAAAATTTAATCTGTTCGGGTCTTTTACCTTGATTTTTCATGAGTATTAGTTTAGACCGCTAAATTAATAATCTTTTTTTAAATTAAAAAGATTTTAATGATTATTTTTTAACTGGTTATAAATCAACGATTTATGATGTCATATTTTTCTTTTTCTGGTGAGACCATAGAATATTTTAACATTTTCTTGCTTAAGATTTCAATAGCTGGTTCGAATTCTTGGGGTACTATAGTGTTTGCTTTGGCTTTGTTTTGATTCAATAGTCCTCTTCTGTATTGTAAATTAATTCTTTTTTTATTTAAAGACATCGCCATATGAATATATAAAGCACCAACGTTAAATTGTTTGGCCATACAGTTTTTCATTATCATCCCTTCTATTTTAAACTGATCTTCACTCAAAATAAGCATTGGTTTAAAAACTTGATTATCAATGATAATTTCCTGTTCCAGATCTTTTATCATTTCATGGGGTATTGTGTATCTTAACTTATATCCAAGTTTAAAATGTTTTTTATATAGATCCCAGGTATCTTTCAATGTAATAAGCTGGTGTGATGAATTCGATTTTAATTTGACAATCAGTCCATTTTGTTTTAAAAAATCTTTTAATGTATATAAATCAAATAATGTATTCAACACTCCATCATTAATATACGCTTCGATCTCCGAATATGTTTTCAACGATTTGGTAATGGCTTTCTTTTCTGCATCATTTTCACAAATAAATAATTTGTTTGATTTAATGTACTCCATACAAATAGTGTTCCACTCAAACTCCCTGAAATAATCCACGTAGTTTTCACCTAATAGTGTGCATAAAAAACGAAGAGATTTAAGATTTATTTTACATTTCTTTTCTTTAACCGATAGTGTGGAAATTAAAAATCTGGACTTAATCCCATATTGGTCTAAAACGGCAGGTAAAAACTTATTGTCATTAAGTTTCAACCATTTCTTTTTAGGAAACACTTCACATATGTGCCAGTAAACATTATCATGCCCTTTGATTCCCTTTTTATCTAAATGATAATCAACGAGCATATCATATAGTGGGTTGATAGCTTGATCTTTCTCGTATTCCTTACCTTCCAGATTGATTTTTAACTCCTTAACAATTGATTTATAAATTTCACTAATTGTTCTTTTATATTTTACACCCCAAAAATTATATCTTTTCTCTCCACCATAAAAACCTCTTTGAGTAATTTCAATTAACATATCAAAATTATTCTTTTTTACTTTTGCGGTGTTTTGATATAGTTTATGTGTGTTGTCTTTTTTATTGACCAATCGATATATAACAGTAAAATCTCCAGTATTTTTGTTTATGGTTAGGCCATGTTCGTAGGTTAGATAGTTCATTCTACCAAGACGAAGATACTCAACATAAAATTCTGATGTAAAGATTAAGAAATCATCATCAGCCGCTAATTTTAATTTAGCTTCGCTTCGTAATGGTTTGTTTTTTTCATACTTCTCTTGTTCATAATAATGTAAAATTTCCATCTATATAAGGGTTTACCTAAAATATAGACGAAAAAATTATATTATTAAACCCTAAAATTCTCGTTCATTGTCAAAGAGCATTCGGTATATAGCATCTTGTTCCCTTTCTTTTATTTCAATTGTTTTGCCGTTTATAACCAATGGTATTTTTTCTTTACCGGTTGATTTGATTGACCCACGATATGTTTCAATTCTATGTTTAAGTTTTTCAATGATCACTTCAAATCGTTCTGGTGGTTTTGCGTTACAATAATATTTGGCTTGAACCATTTTCTTTTGTAAATCGAATTCACAAGTTACTCTCTCATGACCTTCACTGGATTTCTCTCTGATTGATATAATAATACTATTATCTCTATCAGAATATGTTGCAACACAATGATGCATGTGCGCACCTTCTTCGGTATATTCTGAATCGCTCTTAAGGATAACCGGATAAAAATCCTCACCATCTAGAACATTAACCATTGATGGTTTAATAACGCTCTCAACATGTTTAATTAACTTATTGTCAAATGTGTATTGAATAGTATATCCTTTCTTTATTGATCTATCAATCTTGGATAATTCTAGGTGTTCATGATGAAAATCCATAAGTCCATTGCATTTGATTTCCATTTCAGGGATATGAACCCTGATCTTCGTTATTAAATCTAAATGATCATTAAACTGTCTGATTTGATGTTTTATTGTTTGTGAATCATTCATTGCTGGTGATGAAACATTTATATCATTAAAAAACTCATTAATTAATTTTAATAATACCGATCTTTCTGAATCTCTGATATCATATTCAAATTTATCATTTAAAATGGAGTACATTGATTCTATGTGATTTTGATCATCATATAAAATCCAATTATTATCGAAATAGTAAGGAGATAAATTGTGAATATACTTGTGTACGTTTGAATACCCAAAATACTTACCAAGCAGCGTCAGTTTACATAAATCTAATTTTGGGTTACTATGAAGTAATTTAATTAATGATTTAGTTTTAAGTCCCATTCTATCTAAAATAGAAACAACTAATTTATTATCATTGTTTTTTAAGTACTTTTTTGTTGGGTACCATCTTAAGATTAGATCCTCATAGTTGTTGGGAACTTTTATTTTATTAACCTGGATAAACAATTTAAGAAACCCTTTGTATGCGAAATCAGTAATAGTTTTAGGGTCTACAAAATAACGTGAGTCTGGTTGTTGTGTTTTTGACGAAATGGTATGAAACAATATCTTGTTAAATTCAGAATCAACAAATTGATTCAAGAATAACTCATTGATTTTGTCTGTGCGTCTGGGTTTAGATGTGGGGCTAAGAAATGAAAAATCATAAGTACAAGCATTAGTTTCTTTCAAAAACTCCTTTAATATTTCTTGTAGATATATAAAACTATTTTGTCTAATTTTCATTATCTTCTTATCGCCACGGTATATAATAATATTACCTGTTTTTAAGTTCATGGTAACACCCATAGAATAAGTGCTCTTTCTAAAATATTTACAATTTAAATCTCGATACTTTTCAAAACGGCAAAATCTAATAGATATTTTTTCATCAGACATACTGATGTTCCTCTCAAGTATTGTTGTTTTGACCTTAGCAAATGGGTCACCATAATATTTTTTTAATTTAGTTTCATCTTGTGTGTAGAACGTGCCGAGCGAATATAATTGAACCTTATCATCAGGTAAATTATCATCACAATAAAAAAACTTGGTATTTTTCTTTTTATTCCCCTTTTTATTATGTAAAAACAATGTATCAGGAGTGGAAACCCGTTTTGATGTTATTGTTTCATCTAAAAAGAGAAATAGATCATCAATACCCGTCGTTTCTAATTCAATTGACGCCACTTTTTCTTTCTCCGGTCTAGATGATAAGGTGGAATAATCCCTATATAATGTGATTTCAAAGAAGTTAAATCTTTGTTTTAAGATGTTATTTACCATAGTATTTTAAATTATTAACAAATATATAATAGTTTTCCGAATAATTATAAAAAATAAAGAATAATTTTATGGCAAAAGCAAAAGGAAGTTCTTCTGCAATGAAGATATCATTTGGTAAAAAAACAAGAGGTAAAGCTCGTAAATGTTACGGACCAAAGGATCAAAAACCAAAGAAATATAGAGGTCAGGGACGTTAATCTAATCGACCAGCACCTTTATATCCACTAAGATAACGGGGTTCAAGTAAGCTACTTACTTTGACCCCTTCATCTTTATTTGCTGAGTGAACAAACATATCCATACCTAAGTAAACCCCGCAATGCCAACCGCTTGGGCTTTGCTTACTTCTAAAGAAGACAATATCACCAACCATTAATGAATCTTTAGGTATTCTTTTGGTTTCTTTCCACTGAGCAGCACAGTTTTCGCCTAATTTCCTACCATATACCTCCCAGTATAATTTCTTACTGAACTGGGAGCAGTCAATACCTTTCATTGTAGATCCGCCTAAACGATACTTGACACCATACCATCTCATTACAAACGAAGACAATGGAGTCATTTCTACATTGTTTTCTTTATTGTATGTGACATAATCTGAAAACTGATTTTGTGCGTTGGATGAATAATAAGTTAATCCTAACAATAGTGTTAACGTAACCGATAATAAATTAGTTTTATTTTGTCTCATAATATTGATAATAAATAATATGACAGTTTGTAGCCAGCAAATGCACCCAAGGCCGATGGTATTGGAAATACAATTAACTTACCCAAATCTGTTACATATTTTGGTCTATTAACTATTTTACCCATAAAGAAGTAATAAGTTAAATAACCGATTAATACTGCGATGTCCGTTCTAGTTGCTATAAAGACAACTAAGGTTGCACCGATAAACCCAAATGTAAAATTATCTCTAACACCTTCCCAGATTTCTAACCATGTGGCATCTTTCCATTCTTTGTATATTTTTTGTGTTTGTTTTCTCATTTAATTTACTGATGGTATTTTTATCCTTATAGTTATACCAGCGCTACCTACTGATACATCATATGTGTTCTGTCGGTTATCATTTATCCACCCATACTTATTAAACCTAAATATGATTACCAATTTACCTTCAAAAACGGCATAAATTGCGTTGTCTGCGTAATCTATTGATGGGTGTATAATGTGACCTAATTTCCAAGACTCTCTGAATTCTTCTTCTAATTCATCGGGTGTAATGTGAATGAACATATTAATTACTTAATGGCGCTTTTATTGCTGGATGTGATTGATAGTTTTCTAATATCACGTCCTTGTCTCCAAATGAAAATATACCATCTCTAACATGTACGGTCGGTAAATCAAATGGTTCTCTTTTTATTTGTTCTTTAGCTTGCTCAACATGGTTTCTATATAAATGAACATCACCTAAATTACCAATTAGTTCATCAGGAACCATATTCATTTCATCTGCAATCATTTTTAATAGTAAACCATATGACGCAATATTAAAAGGTAACCCCAAGAATGTGTCTACGGAACGTTGATTCCACATTAATGATATTGCTCGTTTAGGGATATTATACACTTCTAATTCCTCACTTAATCCACCACCAAATGGAAAGATATCATCAACCATCAATTGGAACTTTTCCTCCCCAACCTTCTTCTTTAATAACAACCACATCTCTTCACCTGTTAACTTCCTTGTATAAACTTGAAACCCATAATGACATGGAGGAAGTACCATATGTTCCAACTCACCTACATTCCAAGCCGACACCATCAACCTTCTACTGTCTGGATTTGTTTTTAGTTCATCAATTAAGTTTTGAATTTGATCAATCTTTTCACCAACCTTTAGCCAACTTCTCCACTGAGCACCATATATCGGCCCTAATTCTCCCCATCGTTCAGCAAACTCATCATCAATTTTAATTAGGTTAATAAACTCTTCTTGTGTTAATGGTTCTAGATCGTCTGGATTACTAAACCATTTTTCAATGTGAGGTTGCATCCCCATAATATCACCACATTTGTAACCATCAATAACACCCTCAATTGTTTTACTGTAATTTTTGTATGCGTCACCATCCCAAATGTGACATCCATTCATCACAAGGTACTTGATGTTAGTGCTACCACTTAGAAACCAAATCAATTCGGTCACCATTGTCTTCCAAGCCATCTTCTTAGTTGTAAGTAATGGGAACCCTTGTGACATTCTATGCCGAATTTGTCTACCAAATACTGAAATGGTACCTGTACCAGTCCTATCACTTTTTGTGATACCATTATCTAAAATATCTTGTAATAGTTCTTGATATTTTGAATCCAATGTATTCATATTTCTCATTCCAGTATTTTTAATGTTTTTTTATTGTCTCTTTCAAGTTCATGTGAATAATGTTCTCTCATGCCGACTATTCTATGAAAATCTTTATATGCATCATTATGATAATATTTTAAATAACTAACCCCTGATTCATATTGTGAGATAATACTTTGATAGTGTTGTTCTTGAGAATCAAAAGTACTCTCCTCAATTAATATCTTGGATTCTAACTCACAAATCACATTTTGTAGTGAGTCCTCTTTAGACACAAGAATTGGTTCTGATACCATATCATGCGGCTTCCTGATTGCTATTATCACTAACAAAATAATGATAACAACACCACCAGTAATTCTTATTAATAAATCTTTTTTATTTCCCATTTTTGTAATAAATGTTTTTTTGAATTTGTATCCCCATAAAAAAGGTTAACCACCTTAATGAAATTCCGAAAGCGGGTGAAGATACCCCGGTTTCACAAAACTCTTCTTTATTATAGAAAACAATAATGGCAGGAATAAGAAACCAATGATATTTTTTTCGATATATAAAAAAATCGGTATGATATTTTGGTTCTCTATTCGTCATAGTTTCCGGTTGTTCTTCTTAATAGACGATCCACATCATCTTCTTTTTCTTTTAGCTCAATCATACGAATATAATAACCGTCAGCATTCGCATTAGAATTTTCTGATTTTACATTCTTGTCAAACCATTTACTAAACCATTTACCTTTGTAAGCTAAAACCTGACATCTTTCAGAAAACTCTTCTGAATCTGATTGATCTAGTAAACCTTCACTTACTAATTTGTTCAGTACAATGTCTTTAACCTTGTTGTAATTCTCCATCTCCGCTGTTAGATCCATTTTCTTTTTGTTTTAAGTTTTTTAAACATTTGTATATAACGTGACTTTCCACTATGCTAAATCTATCATTACAACCATCTAAGGCTATTTCTAATAGCTTGATAGCTAGTGTGTTATCCATTTTGTCTAATAGGGAATCCAAGTCCGATTCGTTCTTAAATTCCAATAAATCATTAAAAATTGCTGGCATAGGACAATATTAAGTAAAAAAAATTAAAAAAACAAATACTGTATTTATTATTATGGAATTAAGAGTAAATGGTAATAGTTTTCCAGTCGAAATGCTAACACATCCTGATGATATTCAAAAGGGTATGATGGGTAGGGAAAATCTAGATGGTTGTATGGGATTCAAACTAAAGAAGGGGTTCCATAGTTTCTATATGAAAGACTGTTTAATACCATTGGACATTATATTTGTGTTAAATGGTCGAATTAATAAGATCTTTAGGGACTGTCAGCCTTGCTCTGATGTTGATTGCACCCATTTTACCGCAGCTGCGGATCATGTGTTTGAATTCCCTTCTGGTACTTGTTCAGACTTTAGTGAGGGAGACACAGCAAATCTTTATTTGGGAACAAAAAATAATCCGGTTTAGGATTTGTTTTTTTCTTTTTTTTACCTATATTTTATAAAGAAAATAATCAAATAAATATTTATATAAAAACATACAACTATGGGATGCGGATGTAAAAAAAAGAATGAAGACCAGCCAGTTCAGGGCCAAACTGAACCAACACCACCAGCAACGCCGGAGGTTCAACAAGAACAAGTTATCCAAGTGGCGGTAGCTCTTCGAGAAATGATTGAAAATAAAGAACTTTAAGATTGATTATAGCGGATACTTTGTGTCCGTTATTTTTTACTCTTAGAGTATATAAGAATATATATTTTTAAATATGAAAGGAAACACTAAATTAACAAGTGTAACCGTCTTAGATGACGTTTACAAAAAATTCAAAGTCAAAATTATTGACGGTAGTATTAATTTTCAGAAACTGGTAAACAGATCTATGGATTTATACAATAAGAGCGAGGACTTCAGAAAACAAGTTGATAATCACGAGAGTCTAGCTTCGACAGGATCAAAGTTTTAAATTAATGAAAAAAAAGATTTTATTATTATCTGATGATTTAAGAATGACATCTGGAATCGCAACTATGTCAAAGGAAATTGTTATGGGAACAATTGATAAGTATGATTGGATACAACTAGGCGCAGCAATATCACATCCAGAGTTTGGAAAAATTGTTGATGTTAATGATGATATCAGAAAGAGAACAGGTGTTGAAGACGCTAATCTTAAGATAATTCCATACAATGGTTATGGTGATATTAACATCCTTAGAAAGTTAATAAATGAAGAAAAGCCAGATGCTATCTTACACTTCACCGATCCGCATTATTGGCAATGGTTATATGATAATGAACATGAGATCAGACAACACACACCAATATTATATTATCACATATGGGATGATTTACCAGACCCACAATACAATAGAGATGTTTTTGAATCTTGTGATTGGTTAGGTTGTATATCTAAACAAACATATGGAATTGTACATCGTGTTGGTAAGAGAACTGATAAAGTAACATTCAAACCATTGGAAGATTGGCAGATAAGTTATGTTCCACATGGTATCAATCCAGAAACATTTAAACCACTGGATAAAGTTTCAGATGAAATAAAAAATATTATCTTTGGTGATAAGAAGTATGATTTTGTTTTATTTTTTAACAGTAGAAACATTAGAAGGAAACAACCAAGTGATGTTATCTATTCATTTAAATTGTTTTGTGATCAACTACCAAAAGAAAAAGCAGATAAGTGTTTATTATTAATGCACACAGCAGCTGTTGATGAGAACGGAACAGACTTACCAGCAGTTATCGAAGCTCTTTGTCCATATGATGTTAAGTTCACAGGATTAAAGTTAGAACAAGATAAGTTAAATGAAATATATAACCTAGTCGATTGTACTATCAACATCGCTAACAATGAAGGGTTTGGTTTAACAACAGCAGAATCATTGATGGCTGGTACACCAATTATTGTTAATGTGACTGGTGGCTTACAAGATCAATGTGGGTTTGAATATAGTGCAGATGATTATATTTCAGTTGGAACGTTACATAATAAAAAAGTACACAGCTCAATATCACATGGCGAATGGGTAGAACC
>ENA-OSIY01001283-OSIY01001283.1-marine-metagenome-genome-assembly--contig:-NODE-1283-length-13590-cov-15.072893_pt1 | contig 13590 bp, 9 predicted proteins | sample MGYA00237884_ERZ534233 | MGnify/ENA primary metagenome ERZ534233 (study PRJEB26412, sample SAMN06343840) | marine metagenome | isolation source: estuarine water | place: USA: Columbia River Estuary... | reverse complement strand
AATCAAAATAGAGGCAAAGGAAATTGGCAGATCCACTTGTACAATCCTAGTGAGAAGATCGGCCCTATCTCTGGCACATTAGTAGTTGGCAAAGATTTTCATGTAATTTATGCTGATGATAGACTTACAATGTGTTTAGCTAATGTACCAAGTCAAAATGTAGCTTATGTTTTAAATTTGAAGGATTAATATTATGTGGATTAAACTTGCTAAGAACAAAGATGAAATTGGAGATGTTAAGTTAATAAAGAAGTTAGCTGAGACTGCCATTCGTAGTTTGTTGTTTAAGCAAAGCCACTATAATCCTTCTAAGCATGATGTTAATTGGAGAGTTCAACGAGTTCTTGAGAGTATCGAGGAGGAATATGGCAATTTAGAAGATGTAAGAACTAAAGGGACAATTTACCTTAAACCTTATATTGAAAAAATTGCCTATAAAATTTTCAAGGACAGAAAGAAAGATTAATTGCAAACGTTTGAAGATGAGATTATCGATAAAATAAAGGAAATTAAGCAAAGCAAAAATTATGAAAATATCTTAATAGCTTTGCATTCTTTTTTATCAGATAATTTAGATTCTCCATCAGTTACAGTAGAAAATATAAAAACATTTGAAGAATTACACCACGAACTTTATTTTAAGTCTTTAGATGAAATTAGATTAGATAGATTGAAATTATTAAATAAATACATCGATTCTCAATATCTATATTCGCTTCCTATAAATAAAATCAATAAAGCTCTTGACATTTTAGATTCTTTTTTAGGTTTTACTATTTTTTATGACACAAGAAGAGCTGATTTTTTTGCAGAATGTTCATTAATTGAAACTTTCTCTAGCTTAGATTTACCTGAAAAATTTAAACAAATAATAAAAGAAAGAGAAGAATTTGCCTTAAGTACTAGAGATAAAATCTTAAATATTACAAAAAATACAAATAAATATAATTGTAATACGATTTTTTATGAAACTGTAATAACAAAATCTCTTAAAAATTGGCAAAAAACTTATGGCCATTCACTCTACTATATCTTAAACGATACTGAAAAGAGAATGAAGTCGCTTATATTGAAATGAAAGTCTACCTAACGTTCTATAAAAAATCATCTCAATTTCTTGGTGTCTCCTTTCCCTTAGAACTTGAAATAGAAGAAATTCCATCAGGTTGTCCAGTTATAGTTGTAGTTGATCACGATTTTATCAAATGTGTCTATAGAGTTGGAACAAATGGAGAAATCAACCAAATTTATGGATATCAAGATTATCTAATTCAAATAGACGAAATCATTGATCTGTCTCATAAATTTTTAAAGATCTATCATTATATTAGATTTGTTTTAGAAAATTTATTCAGAGAATTACTTTTAGAAGAATTGGCAAAGAATAAAACATCACTACTATTAATGGAAAAATCTATTAATGACAACTACTTTAATAACTCTTTAAATTGGGATGTTTTTAAATCTATTATATCTAAAGAAATAAGATCTTCTAAAATTGAAACTAAATTAAAGACAAAACTATCAAATAAACTTAATAAACTTAGAGAACCTACTGCATATGTAACATCTAAGAAAATTGATGTAAATATGATGGGTTATGACATTAAATTCATCAAACCCTAGACACCATAAAGTTTGTTTTGAATTATGTTAAAAATGCGAGCTTTATTGGCACATTCTTCACAACACGAATCTGATTTTTCCCAGATTTTTCTTCCACCAGGCATTGTTCTAATTACGCATCTACATCTATCATGAATTGTCGGGGGTAACCAACTTGCTGGCCATGAAGCTGTAGGGTCTTGTTTTGGTGGAACTACTTCATTTTGAACGCCAGCTGGAGGCTCTACTGTTAATACTGGATCTTCAGTTTCTTCTTTAACATTTGGCATTTCTTCAACATTATCTTCTGCTGCTTGGCCTTCATCTGCAAAAAATCTCGTAGGAGTAGATTTAATTGGATGACCATATTGATTGTATTTTGTAGCAATGATATGTTTGTAGAGATTGAACATAATTCTTATATTAATATATCTGTACAAAAAACCCTATGGATAGCTTTGACCCTAACAAAATTATTGACTTTTCTAAAAATTATTATGATATTTTAGGAATTAATGCTGAAGATCTACCTAATGGAAAAAATAGAGCTGCAAAAGTTGAATGCAGTAATATTTTAGATAAAGCATTTAGAAATAAAGCTAGAACTTGCCATCCTGATTTTGGGGGAACTAAGGAAGCTTTTTTAGATATTGTAAGAGCTAGAAGAATTTTAGAAGACCCATACTTAAGAGATATTTATGATGGGAAAGAACAAAAAACAGAATTCGTAAACAATAGTGAATTTACTGTAGACTGGTCAAAAATTGGTAACTATAGAAAAGGTACTCCAGAAGATACAGTAGGATTTAGTTTATTTTTTGAAATTATAGAGTTTAAAGAAAAGCTACAAATTATCCCAGCTTTTATTCCTAAGTCTGCAGATCACAATTATGAATGGGACTTTGCCTTAACTGAACAAAAGACAAAACTTTCTCTTTCTATTGTTAACGATGAAAATGAAGTATTAAGATTAACAGATTCATCTAAAATGGAAGAAGCTTTGCCTTTTAAAATTTATATCTGTATTCCAAGAGCTAGTTTATCTATTTCCCGTAATGATGGATCTATTCAAGCAGCCTATAATGACTATAATCTTTTAGAAACAACATCTTTAAGTGCTGCAAGAGAATATATTAGTAGTGGGTTAGAAATGGACTTAGAGCTTTTTAGATCTGGTGAGTTACAGACTAGAAAAAAAGCAGAAGATAAGAAAAATAATCAAAGTAATTGGATTAGTGGCGATAAAATGAAAGCAATTGATAAAAGTCAGCTTGATTATATCTTAAAATTGAAATCTTTTAACGTAACTCCAGATGAAAATGCTGCGGATTTCTTAGATAAATTACCTACAGAAAATAAAAAACAAGCAGAAGAAGAGGCTCCTGAACTGCCATTTTGATAGGTCAAATATGCCGTTGGAAAGAAATAAGATTTAGGGAAATAATTCCTTAAACCACTCCTTTGGAGGAACAAAATTGGCGAAACATATTTATATTATCGACACCTGCGTTTTACTGCATGATCCGTTCGCCCTATATAAATTCAAAGAAAATGATATTTATATTCCTTTGGCTGTAATTGACGATCTAGACGACATTAAAACTAAAAGAGACAATATCGGCTTTGCAGCAAGAGAAGTTTTTAGACAATTAGAAAATTATACTCTTCAAGATTTAATCAAAGGTGTTAAAATCAATGATGAAAACGGAAAGATATTTGTCTACAATACAGAATCTCCGTTGCAAAAAAATGAAAGACCAAACATTGTTAAAGTTCATTCTGACAATGCAATTATTGAATGTTGTTTGGCTCTTAAAGCTGTTAATCCACGAAAAAAAGTCTGTATTGTCACTAAAGATACAGGACTTAGAATTAGAGCTATTACCTGGGGCTGCAATGGTGAAAACTACAAGGCAGATCTTTTAGATGTTCAAGATTACACTGGCGTAAGACAAATTGAATGTACTAATGATGTTGACTGGAAGAATCTTTGGGCATCTGAAGCTTTGGAAATTACAAAACTTTCGCCAGAGTTACAAGAATCTTTAGGAGAATATTACCCTAATGAATTTTTGATTTTTAATTATGGGGATGCTAAGTGTCCTACATATAATAAAAATGGTTTCCTCAAGGTTTTAAAAGAAAAATCCAATACAGATAGAAAAGCTTATATGGGCATTGAAGGCAAGAATCTTGAACAAAAATGCGCACTTGAAGCATTATATGACAAGTCAGTTGCCCTTGTAACATTAACTGGTAAAGCTGGTTGTGGTAAGTCTTTCTTGGCTATCGCATCTGCACTCCAGCAAATTAACGAAGGCACATATGAAAAAATTATTGTCATGAAGCCTTTAATTCCAGTGGGTGGTAAAGATATTGGAGCCCTTCCTGGAGATAAATTTGAAAAAATCTCTGCATGGCTTGGACCGATCAAGGATAATATTGATCAGATTTTAGGTTCAAGATCTCTTTCTTCTAATAACATGTTTGAAGAAATGGTTAGAGAAGGCATCATTGAAGTAGAAGCTATGGCATATATTCAAGGTAGAAGTATCCCTAGATCTATTATCTTACTCGATGAATGTTTAGTTGCTGGCTCTATGATTTATATGGCAGACGGTTCTGTTAAAAAGATTGAAGATATCGTAGATGGAGATGAAGTAGTAAGCTTTAACACTAACAATCTCTCGTGGACATCGAATAAGGTATCTAATAAATTCTCAAGACAAACTGAAGAATTAGTCGAGATTCAAACTAGCAAAGGCCTATTTAAGTGTACTCCGTCACACCAATTATGGGTATATGAAAACGGCACTCAATTAGTAAAGAAATTTGCTAAAGATGTTAAATTAAGTGATTTAATCCCTGTTGCAAATCAATTACATCATGAAGTTAAAAATAATTTATCTGTTTATGAGGCAGGTTTGTTAGCTTTAGTTCTTACTGATGGACATATTTGCAAAAATTCAACATCTATTAAAATTGATTTTTCAAAAGACCAAGAATGGCTTGAAGAAAACTTTAAGGAGTTTTCACAAGATTTTTCAAAGACTGTATCTGGAAATCAATCTAATGCTAGAAAAAATATGATTTGTAGAATAAATAACAAGTCTGAAGTAGTTGAATTTGTTAAAAAGCACAATTTAAAAATTGGAAATAAAGCTAATTTTATAGAAGTTCCAAGTATGATCTGGAATTCTCCTATCGAGTCAGTCAAAAAATTCATCCAAATTTGCTTTGATTGTGAAGGCGATGTTAATATTGAAAAAAGAGAGAACTGTGTAGATAAAGCAGTTATTTCTTTCAATACAACAAGTAAAAACTTTGCATATCAATTACAAGCTCTTTTACTCAAGTTTGAAATTGATTCCCATATCTATATAGTCAATAAGGCTTCTGAGAATGCAAATACACAATATAGACTATCTATTGTTGGTGGTTTTATGTGTACTAAGTTTGGGAAAGAAATTGGCTTCAGTATTGGAAGAAAACAATCTGCAGTTGAAAGTATTTACAATCAATCGTTTGAATGTACTTATCACTATCCTAAAATTTCTGTTTTTGATTTCTATGAATCTTTAGAAAATGACTCAAGATGGAATAAATCAGATAGTTATAAAAAATCTGATTTTAACAATGATATGGGATATAATATTAAATCTTGCAAGGGTTCAGCTATCTTGCAGAAAACCATTGACAAAACTGCAAAAATTGCTCAAAATCTCAATGTAAGTTTAGATAATGCTGTAATTTGCGCTAAGATTAATAAGATTGAAATTCTTAACGAAACATGTGAAGTTTATGACTTTACTGTTGAGAATACCCATACATTTGTTGTTAATGGCATGTTATCTTCAAACTGCCAAAATATCACAAATAGGGAAGCTAGAATGGTTGTTGAGAGATGTGGCAAGGATTCTAAGGTAATTCTTTTAGGAGATTTATCGCAGGTTGAAAATCCATATCTTGATGCTCAGTCTAATGGTCTCGCACACGCAGTTAATGGTGGCATGAAGAGCCAATTAGTTGCATCTATCTTACTGAGAAAAGTTGAAAGATCTGAACTGGCAGCTGTTGCTAGTGAAATTTTCAACCGCCCAGAACACAGAAGATAGGATAGAAACACCATAGGGGAGAAAAAAATAATCAATTCTCCCCTTTCTGTATAATTCCCAAGAGGTTTTTTATTTTATGTCACAAGCTTTTATCTGGACTGAACTTGACAATGTTAATGGAACTACAGTAGTTAATCCAGAAATTCCTTATGTAGATTTTGGCAATTTTCAAGCATCTCTATATTCAGATAAAAAAATCGTTCAACTTAAATGGATCAATTCTAGTGTTGAAGATATTAAATTATGGCTTGATACTTACGTTGCTGATATTTACAGAGACGCAAATACAAAAAAGCCTGAATTAAGACAAAATATATACAACCTAGGCTATCGAATCAAATACTGCTTATTAGATTCAATTGAGCCTGTTACATTACCAGCTGCAAGAACAATTTCATTAACAAATCTCCCAAACTTTGCCTCTAATGTTATTGATCAAGTTAAAGATACCCATGATGGAATTTCTTTAAATGTCGGAGATAATATTCTTGTAGCCTCCCAAACAACTAAGACTGAAAATGGTTTATATACTGTTGATTTAGCTTATCCAAATTCAACTTTCAAATATAACCTCATAGAAGAACCAATCCAAAGGGGCAGAATTGTTAATGTTGTAAATGCCTCTGCTACAGATAATGGTAAGTCTTATTTTATGTATGCTAATGACACTGCTACAGAAAAAGGCCCAGGATCCACTTCTAATTATGTAGCCGGACTATCTGTAAAATGGATTGAAAGAACTACAAGAAGAACTTTAACAAACTGCGTAGCTGCAACAACTTTAATTAACAGAACAACAAATAGCATTACAGATTTCAATAATGCTCCAACAAGTTTAGATGGACAAGTATTAGCCCTTAACAATAGAATTTTAGTTAAGGATCAATGGGCGAATCCAAGCCAAAATGGAATTTACTCTGCAACACAACTTTATGCCCCTAATACAAATAAAGCAACAATTGATATCAGAACAGCTTCAGTTAATGGTGCTATCGATAATCAAAAAAGAGTAGGAATCAATATTTTAAAAGGAACTACATATGGTGCTAAGACTTTTAGATATTATTCTTCTGGTGTTCAATCTTCAACAACTTTAAACTGGACAGATGCAACAGCCTATTTTAGTAGCACAATTACAGCAAAAATTAGTATATCGTCTGGTTTTGGCACATGGACTCCAACAAGTATTACAAGTGCGCCTAATATAATTTCTGGTGTATCTTTGATTAATGGAGATGTTATTTTAGTAAGATCAACATTATACGAATGGCAAAATGGAATCTATACAGTTCAAACGGCAGGTACAGGATCAGATGGTATTTGGGTAAGAAACACAAGCTTTGACACTACAGTTGAAATAGTTCCAACCATTGTGTACCTAACTAATGGAACTAACTCTTTTGGTGGCAATTATTTTTACATGACCAGAAAGAACGAGAGCTTTAGTTTCTTATTAAATTCTGCTAATACTAAGGGAGAAATAGCAATATATGATAGATTGTTGTATCCTTTTAGATATCAAGATTGTTCTAACAGAATTATTGAAAATGTAAATCTTGCAGGGGCTGTATCTGAAAAGAAATTTGAATTTAGTAACATTCAAAATGGCCAAAGAGTTATTGTAAATTCCCAAACAACTAAAGGCCAAAATGGAATCTACACAACCACTTTCGCATCCTCAACAAATGAATTAGCATATAGTTCTGATTATACTATTCAAAGGGGAATGTACGCAACAATTACATCTGGTTCTCAAGCCACTAAGAAATATTTATTATATGCCCCTGGTACATCTTCAGTTCCTGGATCCTCTAGTATTACATGGATCGATTATTCATCTCTTGCAGCATTAACAGGAAGAATTGCATCTATTAGCAATTTGACTGGTTACACTTCTGGAAACTTTAATAATGTAACATCTTCAGTTGGTGGTATTGCAGTTAAAGATTTCTTGAATAATGATAAGATTCTATTAAGAACACAGACTAATAAAAATGAAAATGGTCTTTACAGAGTTAATGGCGCACCAACTCCAGGAAGTAGCTTATTAACCAGAAATGCAGCTTGGGAAAATTTAGGAACAGCTGGTGGATTTTCTAGAATCGCTGTGGAACAAATGAAAGGTACAAATCATGGAAGAGTTTACCTTAAATATGCCTCACAATATGGCAATCAATCTATCACACCCTTCTCTTCAAATGGATCAATTACATCACTTCCTTATTTAAGCGCAACAGTTGGATATTATTACATTGGTGCTGCTTTTTCTGCTGGAGGTACATCTTTTACTGATGGATTTGGAGTTCTTAGGAATATTTCTAATCTTGATACAATCCTCGTAAAAAATAACACTAATCCACATCTTTCAGGAATTTATGTTAATAGTGCTGGAGTTTGGACTAGAAATGCCCCATATGACACCGCTTTTACATTCCAGACACCAACAAAAGTAAATATCACAAATGCTCCTACTTTAACTCATAAATACATGACTGCTAAAAAGGGAGTTGGAACTAGTAATACAAATTTTACTTTAAATAACGCCACAACAGGAATTATTAATATTTATGATGATATTCTTGGAGCTGGAGAAAATATTGTATCTGTAAATGGAACTAACAGAAATTTTGGATATTTAAGCATTGATAGACTTCAAGATTGTAAATACACTGTCATTTTAGAATTTAATGAAGAATTTGATGAAGATTTTAATAACGCAAATGTCCAACTTCCAATTAGTAAATTACTTGGTTCAGGAACACCTAATTATGGAGATAGAGTACTTGTAGTTTTTGCTTATGGTGGTGACATGAATGCATTTACACCACTTGCTGGAAATGTAGCTGGTGTTTACGTATTTATAGGAACAGAGCAAATTAATGGTGTCGGAGGATTTGCATCTCTTGAAAAATTACCAAATACAAATGCAAATGATGAGAATATATTTAGAATTGGCACATCCTTAAAAGCTCCTTATTCTGATGTTTTATATGGTGGAATAGATTTTACATATATTAATTATAATCCTGAAATTGAATGGTATTGTGTAAATGCTTCAGGAAATATTCATATCATTCCAAACATAGGTAAAAGTGCTACATTTAAACCTGTCATAATTCATACCAGCAATGTCACAAGCGAATCTACCTGTCCTTCTACAATTGATGGATACTCAGTTCTTGAAAATGATACAGTATTCTTAGCAGCACAGTCTTTAGGAGGCACAATTCCACTCTCAGGCGTTTATAATTATGGTTTTGGCCCCTATGTAATGAATTTGGTGAGAGATTCAAGTTACACAGCAATCGCACCAATAGAAGTTACAATTGGTGGATCAACAGTTTACAGATCCTATTATGACCCTGCGAGCACAGTTTTAGGCACAAGTAATATTGAATTTTTAGCCTCTGCATCATTAACAGACAAAACAGTAAGAGTTGGTTCTACTACTAACATTACAACCTCTACACCACCTTCTGTCATCGATACAATTACTTTAGCAGTTGGAGATTTAGTTCTTCTCAAAAATCAATCTACAGCTACACAAAACGGAATTTATCTTTATGATCAAATTGACAGCTATAATTTAACAAGAGCTGCAGATTTAGATAATGCTGGTGAAATTTATCCATTCTCAGCAGTAAATATGAATAACAATGGATTTATCAGAAAATATGAACTTTGTGTGCCTAACGGATATGGATCTTATGTATTAGGAACCACTGCAATTGATTTAAAAGATATTACTACGGAAAATCTTTATGTTAATCATGCACATGTTGTTTCAGCTTCTAATATATCTTCCTTAACTGCCGGTGTTCCAGATACTATTGATAGCATTGACTTAACATTAGAAACTAATCCATATATCTTACTATCTGGGCAAACAACATCTTCGGAACGCTCTGTAAGATTATTTGAAAGAGGAGCAAAGCAAGTAATATTATCTAGGGTCACTACTGGTAATGTTAATGGAGATCAATTTTCTATCGAGCCTCTTCAAGTAAGTGTAACATCTTCAGCATCTGGACAAAATGTTTCTTGGGAATTATATTTTGATTCTGCAGCAACTACCGTAGGATCATCTAATAACTACTGGATGCGATCTAATACATGGGCCAGTACCTTTGCAAATGTAGATACAACTTCATCCGCAAGTATTGATCTTGCTCTAGCAGCATCTGGAACTTTAAATGGAGTAGCAATTTCTGAAAATCTTAGAGTATTAATTAAAGCTCAGACAACAGGATCAGAAAATGGTATCTATAAAATCGGCTACCAAAGAACTTTAAAATTAATTAGACATGAGAGAATGAATGAAACTTCTGATCTTAATGCCCTTCTTAGAGTACAAGTTTTAGAAGGCTCATCAAATGCTAATAAATATTTTGGAATTTGGATGCCTACAAGTTCTCCAGTCCTTAACTCCACAAGCATTTATTGGGTAGAACAAGGTAGTAATTTAAGACTGAATAATTGTAAAGTGGCTACAACAACTGCAGTATCAAATCTCACTACTGCTGCTCCTTTAGTTGTTGATGGTGTTAGTTTAGTTTATGGCGATAGAGTCTTAGTTAAAAATCAAGCTTCTCAGGTATTAAATGGGGTTTATTTCGTAGATTACCCTGGAACAGCTAATAACGGTAGATGGCTTAGAGTGGCTGAAATGGATGCGAATTCAGAACTTTATCCTGGAATTGTTGCCGGTATAGACCTTGGTGCTGTTAATGCTGGAAAAGAATTTATTATTTCATTACCTCAGCCAGCAGATAGTCAACCATATTACACTATTGGATCTATTAACATAAACTGGACTGAAGGAAATGGATTTGGCTCTTATAATACACACCCAAGTCTATGGAACGATTTCCCAATAAATTTAAATACAGCTATTCCTCTTGGTAAAGCTATCTTAAATAAAGCCAATGAAGCCAAGGCAACAAGAATTGGAATTGCAGCTTATATACCTAATGGACAATCTGTTGGGCTTATTAGAAACATAAAATTTATTACACAATACAAGCCTTCTCTCTAAAGTAGAAGGAAACATTAAACTTACAAATGTATAATTAATTCAAGGAACATTTTGCTGGGAGTTTTTATATGCACTCTATTGAATCAGAACTACACAAACTATTAGACGACATTGCACCAGATGCACATGATATTAATGAGAAAGCGATTATTGTTGCAGAAGCTTCGGCTATGTTCAATAAATCTCTTTCGAAAATGACAAAGACAGCTACAAAAAATATTAGACTAATTGAATCAAAGATGACAGATGCAATTTTATGTGCAATGTCCTTAGTTAATGATTATGATGAATTTTCTGATAATATTATATGTGCTGCAAACCTCTCACCTGAACAAATTGTTCGTAAAGCTTCACAAACCAAAGACTATTTTGATGGCATGAATGTTATCAATCCAGATCTTTTAGAAAATTTATTATCTGAAGAAGAAGAACCAGTTGTTTTATTAGACGATACTTTTCACGAAACATCTGGATTTCATACTCCTGGACGTGGTAAAGTTTGGTCTGATTCCCTTTCGAGAAACTAATGAAATTTAATAAAATTGCTCAAATGCCTGGAATGGATATGGGGATGCCTCCGATGGGTGGTCCTCCAACTGCCCCTATGGCTGCCCCTGGTGCTGCTCCTGCTGCTACTACAAGAGAAGAAATTGGTTCGCCTCTTAGAGAACTTGGGCAAATTTTATATGATGTTGATATTGAAACTTTTCTTTCTCAAAAAATTGGTTCTGATACTTCCAAAGTTGCTCAAGAAGTCTGGGTCATGTATGGCGGAAACATTTTAGGTGGAATTGACGAAGAAAAAGTCGGCAAAAGAACCGATAAGCAAAATGTCTCCCCTGAAGATGAAGAATCCGAGCAAGAAAAAACTGAAGATAGCAGATGGGAAAGATTACCAGAAGGACAAAAAATTTCTGACATTACTTCCTTAGATGAACTTGATGCAACTGTACAGGGCATTGCTGGTGACCTTGCTGCAAAGAAGAAAAAAGAACAAGCTGGTGGTGGCGCAGGTGGTGGAATGCCAATGGCTTCTATCAAGCTTCAATTGATTAAATTAGCACAAAGGTATGATAAGGCAGGAAGATATTCTTTCGCAGACATCCTAGAAAAGCCGTTTTAAGCTAAAAGTTATCAATTTTTCCCACTTTCGGGGTATAATGCTGTGGTATTACATCACAGCATTTTTTTATGCCAAAAGGAAAGATTTATGGCCAATCAATATAATGAAGATTCGATTCAGATTCTTGAAAGTCAAGAAGCTGTTCGTACTCGCCCTGCCATGTACATTGGTGACACTGGTAAAAAGGGTCTACACCATCTTGTTTGGGAGATTTTAGACAATTCTGTTGACGAGCATATGGCTGGTCACTGTACTAAAATTGATATTATTGTCTCTAAAGATAATCGCTCCGTCACTGTTATTGATAACGGACGTGGTATCCCTGTAGCAGTAAAGCAAGAAGACCCTAAGAAGCGTTCGACTCTTGAGATTGTACTAACAGAACTTCACGCAGGTGGTAAGTTTGGTGATGATGGTTCTGGTTATGAAGCATCTGGAGGTTTGCATGGCGTTGGTGCTTCTTGTGTAAACTTTCTTTCTTTAAGACTTGACGCAGAAGTTTATCGTGATAAGAAGAAATATCTGCTTAGTTTTGATCGTGGCATTCCCGCAGGTGAAGTAGCTGAAGTTGGAAATTCTAATTCAACAGGAACCAAGATTACTTTTACTCCTGACTATAATATTTTTGGTCAATTTGCAGTAGAAGATGCTTTTCGTGAAGTCCTCGTTGATGAATTTGAAATTGATGAAGTATTTGCTGAATGTTCTGGTAAGTGGCGCAAAGCCTTAATTAATGGACCAGTAAATGGAATTACTTTCTTTGACACATTTAAATCAACTAACTTGAGTGAGCAACTCTTAGATGTAATTTATAAGATTTGGAATAAGCGATCAAATAATAACATCCAATTTGATGAAACAGTATTACTTCGTAGAATTCGTGAAACTGCTTATCTTAACGGTGGGCTGAAAATTAATTATAAGAATGAATATACTGGTACTAAAGAAGAATTTCATTTTGAAGGCGGAATTGCTGACTATGTTTCTTATTTAGCATCTACAAAGTCAAATTTGTATCCTTCTAAGCCATTTTTCTTTGATAATAAGAGTGGCAAAATTAATGTTCAGGTAGCTTTTCAATATGGTGATGATGACGACGAGACAATCTACACCTATGCTAACAATATTTATACTCTTGATGGCGGAACGCACCTTAGTGGATTTAAAACATCTATCACAAGAATTGTAAATCAATTTGCTCGATCTTCTAGTGTTCTTAAGGAAAAAGACCCAAATTTAACAGGCGAAGATATTAGAGATGGTATTGTCGCAATTATTTCTGTACGACTTCCACAACCCCAATTTGAAGGTCAGACAAAGGGTAAACTCGGCTCTCAAGAAGTTGAAGGTGTTGTTAATAGGCTTTTCTCTGAGGCTGTAACTGAATATTTTGAAAAGAATCCTAATATTGTCAAGTTTATTTCTGAAAGAGCATTAAGGTCCGCTAGAGCAAGAGCAGCAGCAAAGAAAGCATCTGAAAATATTAAGAGACAAAGTTTCTTAGGTCGTTCAGGTTCTTTGCCAGGAAAGTTGTCTGATTGTAACTCTGAAGATAACGTAAATACAGAATTATTTATCGTTGAAGGAGATAGTGCAGCTGGTTCGAGCAAATTTGGAAGAGACCCTGAATTTCAAGCTGTTATGCCTATTCGTGGAAAGATTATCAATCCAGAAAAGAACGATTATGCAAGACTTATGCAAAATGAGGAAGT
>ENA-OSIY01001281-OSIY01001281.1-marine-metagenome-genome-assembly--contig:-NODE-1281-length-13592-cov-19.100703_pt1 | contig 13592 bp, 7 predicted proteins | sample MGYA00237884_ERZ534233 | MGnify/ENA primary metagenome ERZ534233 (study PRJEB26412, sample SAMN06343840) | marine metagenome | isolation source: estuarine water | place: USA: Columbia River Estuary... | reverse complement strand
TTAAAATAAATCCAAAATTCAACAGTATAATCTCCTGTATACTGAAAATTAGGACTAGCAGGTATTTTTAAAGTATCGCCTGTACCATCAAAAAACATGGAACTTGTGCCGTATTTTTTGACTGCAGTAGAAACTCTAGCATCACCAACTGTTTCCGCCACAACTTTACCAGACTTGTCGACTATAGCAGATTTGTCACCATTGATTAATAACATAGTATTAATACTAGCTGTAAGCGGTGTTTGTGGTGGTACAAAGTTTGCAGTATAAAGTGCTTGACCTCTAATAATGCGGAAGTCGCTTATGTATCCGCCCCAAGGACTACCACCAGCTTCAGCACCAATGTTTAGCGTACCTGCATTGTAGTTAGTACTAACTGTGGCTGTTGCTACATTTACTCCATTAACATATCCTGTAAGAGTAGTTCCACTTCGTACAAAAGCTACGTGATCCCAGCTGTTGTTACGAATTATTGCAGGAAAAGTCCACTGCTGTGTAGCACCAAGCCACAACTCAAGACCACCAGTTGAATTTACAAATATGCGTAATCCAGTACTGCTGCTGTACGATAATATAGCATCAAATGTGGTTGAACGCTTGTATACCCAGCACTCAATAGTAAAATCACCTGAACCAATTAAGTATGTGTTTGATGTTGGCAGTGCTAAGTAATCACCACTATTATCAAAGTACATGCTACCGCCATATGTTTGTGGTGAGTAGTCTTGTGAGTTTGAAGTTGTGTAACCAAAGGGGTTAAATGCACGTGGTTTTGTATCGCCAGCAGCAGTTAGTGCAAATGCGTTGGTTGAGTTGTCCGTTAGTGTAGCCGACTGGCAAGTTAAAAGAGATGTACCGCTGATCGCTGTTAGTGGGGTTGTTGATGGAGTAAAGTTGGCAGTGTAAACAGCTGTGCCTTTTACCAAGCGTAAATTGGATATATATCCAGATAACTGAACTCCTGTACCAGTATTGTATATTTCTCGGCCAATATACGTTGTTGTACCAGACCATTGCGAGCTATTTGTAACTGTACCGCCTGCGACCCCATTTACATATCCTGTAATAGTTGAACCACTACGTACAAAACTTATATGCGTCCAGGTGTTAGCTGCAACTGTAATTGTACCAGTAAATATTTGAACATTGTTTGCATATATTCGCATCTTTCCAGTTGAGTCTACAAAGAATAAAGCTCCAAGATTGTACCCATCACCAATACACATAATAGGCTGACTAGCAGCTAGGTTACTTAAGTTTATCCATGCTTCTAGTGTAAAGTCGCCTGAAAGCGTGGTTGTTGCGCCACCAGTATAACTTAAAGTATCACCAGTTCCATCAAACCGCACACTGTGTGTGAGTGGTGTTTGTGTTACAGTTGCAAATGGCGAGAACTTTTGTGTGCTTGTGTCACCAAATTTCGTAATTGCAAGTGCATTTGGTCCACTATCTGTAAAACTAGGTGACTGACAGGTTAGTAATAGTGTATTAGATGTAGTTGTCAGGGGTTGAGTTGAGGGCGTAAAAGCTGTTGTATAGACTGCACTATTTGATATCCGTAGATTAGAAATATAACCGTTCATGTAAGTATCGGTTTGTGTATTGTAATTTCCAATAACTAATTCAGTGCCACTATTTTGAAAGGTGCCTGACAAGGTACTTGTAGTATCTAATACTCCATTAATAAAGTATCTAAGAGTTGTGCCACTTCTTGTCCAAGCAACATGATTCCAAGTATTAAGTGGAACAGTTCCAGTAGAAGTTGGGCCATTTGCACCCCCTCCTCCAACATTATAAGCCATTGACATTTTTTGATTAGCTTCAATTCTAAAAATAACTGACTCTGTGCCGCCATAAGGCCAACGAGCAGCAATTGTTACACTTTTTGCCGCTGTTTGGTAAACCCAAGCTTCAACTGTGAAACTTCCTGCTAAACTCCAGTTTGTGCTTGCGGGAACTGTTAAATAATCTCCACTACCATCAAAGTAGTTTGACCAGTTAGCTCCGTATGGACTAAAACTGCCTTGCGTTGTGTTGCCAAAACGTGTGACCACACCGCCAAGCGTTGAGTTATCAATAAATTGACTATTACTTGAGGGCTGATTTGTTTGGCAGGTTAACAAACTGGTATTAGTAACAGCTGTTAATGGCTGGGTAGGTGGCGTAAATGCGGCTGTGTATAAAGCAGTACCTTTTAGGATACAAACATTACTCATGAATCCAGAAGTATAGAGTGGACTTGAATTTAATTGAGCCGTAGCTATTGTTAAAGCTGCACCAGTTGCAGATATAGTTCCTTCTGTTGCAGTAGTGTTTATTTGAGTTCCATTTAAGAAAATTCTTAATGAAGTTCCAGATTTGGTTACTGCAATGTGGTTCCATACATTTAATGGTAAACTAACTGTAGCATCAGAGATTACATTCCCGCCCATAGCCCATCTGAAATATCCTGCATTTCTCCATTGCAAAACCCATTCAGATCCGCCCGCATCCCACTTTCCTACTAAATTTTGATCTGCCGCTGATGTTGGATACCAGTAAAATTCAACTGTGTAATTACCTGAACCAAACTCAAACGCAGTTTGGTCACCAACACTCAAATAATCCCCAGTACCATCAAAGTACGTTGATCCGTATGTGTTATAGCTTGAATTAGGTGTAAACGGATCAAATGAACTTACAGCAACATCACCCGTTCGGGTCATGGTATATGCATTTGTTGACAAATCCACCAATTGATTTGACCGACAAGTTAACAAACTAGTGTTAGCAATAGCAGTTAATGGTTGTGTAGGTGGTGTAAAGTTTGCGGTATAAACTGCAGTACCTTTAACAATACGAAGATTGCTTAAGTATCCAGTGCTGTTGTATGAACCGCCATCATAACCGTTGGCACACAAAATAGGTCGGTTTGTTTGAGCAGGATAGTTTAGTGTGTCTGCATAAGTACTTCCAACTTGAGTACCGTTTACATATATTTTTGTTTGATTGTTAAACTTAACTAGTGCTACATGAGTCCATTGTGCCGCTTTAACTGCTCCAGCTGCGGAAACTATAAGATTTGTCTGGCCTTGAAATGTTTGATAATAAACACTACCATCTGTGTTTACAAAAAATAAGATTCTGTTTGTTGGTGACACAACTCCGCCAGGACAAGTATCCATAATCATAAATGAAGACGATAGATTAGCTGCATAAATCCAAGCTTCAATGGTAAAATCAGCAGTACCAAAGTTTACAACACTACCGTTGCCAGTTACCACTAAGCTATCGCCAGTACCATCAAAGTAGTTGGAGTAATATCCTGCGGTATAAGGATTAAAGTTGTTGGGCTTTGTATCACCTGCAACTGTTACAGCAAAATTATTTGTGCTGGCATCTGTTGCAAAAGGCAATGTGGTATTCTCTGAATTCAGCAATAGTGTAGTATAACGCCAATTAGCATCTGCAGCAACTGAAACAGTCCAAGTAATAGTTTGTTGAGCAGTTTTACCAGTAACAGCAGCTGTGGCTGTTGCTGTAGTAGTGGTAGTACCTGCAACAGTAGGAGTACCGCTAACTACGTCACCAATACGTGTTAAGCCAGTGGGCAGCGTATCAGTTGCATAACTAACCGTTTGACCTGCAGCACTAGTGGCTAATAGTGTGGTTGTTGATGCGGTGTCTTGTGCTAATGTTACTGTGTTTGGACTAGACCACGACACAACATCAGGGTTGACTGTTAAACTAAACTGACGATCTGTGTCTTGATTTTCTGCATCAGTTGCACGAACTGTAAATGTATAAGTAGTAGATCCACTTACAAGCGGACTTGTGCCACTAATAGTACCATTTGAGTTTAGTGTAGCTCCACTAGGCAGTGTGCCTGAAAATACTGAATAAGTAACAGCACTATTACTAGTTGCCGATAAAGTACTTGAAATAGCAGCAGTTTCGTAACTAGTGCCCAAACTGCCTGCAGCTGTGGTCCAAGCAGGAACGCCTGAATACTGTATACCAGGAACTGCAATTGCAGTGCTTCCGTCTAAGTTAACCACATAAAGAATGTAGCTACCTGCGGCTAGTGCAGGTGCTGTAAATGTAATTTGTGTGCTAGAAACAACTGTGACCACACCAACAGGTGTGGTGTTGATTAAGACTTTTGCACCACTAGCAAAGTTTGTGCCAGTTAAGGTAATCAAACCTCCACCAGCAACATCAGTGGCAGTGTCATCACCAACATAACTAATCTGTGAAATTGTAGGGGACGTAGTTCCACCACCCGTGGTGTTACCCGTCCCGCCTTTTGCGGCCGACAATACGCCATCAGCACTTAAGCCGTCTGAGAAATTTACTAGTCTTTGTGCTATGCTCATATTATACCCTATTTAATTGCCAACTGTAACCACCACTACCTGTATAAGTTGTACCAATTGCTTGTCCAGGTGCAGAACTATCTAACATTTTTACTCTATAGGCTAAGTATCCAGTACTATTACTATAATTACATGTTATGCTAGTGCCATCGCCCCTACCACTACTATTACCACCCATATTTTGAGTGTTTGAACCATTATTACTACTTGTAAAAGTTATCGGAGTCCAAGTACCAGAAGTAGCAAAATTACCTGTATTTCCGCTATCATTAGAGCCTTCTAGTACAAAATGTCCCCATGAATTTCCGTGAACGTATGTTACTAACTGATTGACTGCTTTGGCAGTACCTAAATACACTGCCCAATATGAAGGATAACTGCTGCTACCGCTATGTCCGCCGTGTGTACTAAAATTACCTGAGCTATATCCTACTGAACCAGGTGCTACACTAGGTGCTGCTGCTCCATATGTAGTTATAACACTACTGCCTTGACCTTGTAAACCTGTGCTACCTGCAGGAATAACAAGGCTATGTGCCATACTAGTAGTATTAATTTGTGTTTGTGGAACCCAACCTACTGTTGCAATTGTGCTCCACATATCATTATAATATATTTCAAAAGTATTGGTAGTACTGTTAACTCTAGTACTACCATTTGGTGGACTAACAGGTCGTTGAGCTGTAGTTCCCATTGGTAAGTCAAAATAACCAGTGCTTGAGTTAGCTTGGTCACTGACTGCAGTTGGTGTTACACTCAAAGTACCCCAACTAGCCGAAGTACCGTCAGTTGTTAGAAACTTTCCCGAATTAGCTGCTTGGGACGGCAGTGATGCTCCACCACTACCAGAAGACTTTGTCCAAGCTGTCCCATTATACGTCCAAGTAATAGAGTTATGCGTATAGGTTTGGTTTAGTGTTGGATTTGAAGGAAATGAAATTGCCATGATTATTGGAACCTATATTTAATTAAAACAATACCAGAACCGCCGCTGCCGCTAGGCCCACCTTGCCCACCTCCGCCACCGCCTCCGCCACCGCCACCAGTATTAACAGATCCTGCTGTACCTCCAGTGTTTGCGGCATTTGTGCCAGCTCCGCCACCGCCACTTCCGCCTACTGTAGATTGGGTTCCGTAGCCACTATAACCCCCTCCACCACCACCACCTGCATAATAAGTAGTATTAATAGTAGAAAGTATGCCTATACCGCCGCTACCACCAATAGAAACAGTAGAATCAGTGCCTTGAGCACCAGCACCACCACCTCCGCCGCCAGTAGCACTATTTCCACCAGAGCTTCCGCTAGTAGCGCTTCCTCCTCTATACCCTTGGCCGGTGGTACCTAATCCATAATTTGTATTAGTTCCATTTCCGCCGGCACCGCCGCCTGATCCGCCTGTGCCTGCTGAACCACTAGCGCCTGCGCTTCTACCGCCGCCGCCGCCTATAGCTATAGAGCTTAAACCTGTGCCTACAATAGAACTATTGGAACCGTTAACACCATTTGTACTTGGATTGGCGCCACCTGCACCGCCAGCACCTACTGTTATGTTATAAGTAGTGTTTTCTGTAACAGCTGCAGAATCAACAGCAATAAAGCCTCCGCCTCCGCCACCGCCACCAAAGTCCATGCCACCACCCCCGCCGCCTGCAACCACTAAATATTGAATAGTTGAGCCTATAGGTGCTGATGAAACGGAAAATGTTCCTGAAGTCGTATAAGTTAATATTCTATAATTACCAACTGTTGCGGCTGTTGCCCCAGTATAAGTTGCTGACATTAGTCCTAAATACTGTAAGTTTACCCAGTTACCATTATAGTAAATTTCTAAATAATTTGTAGTAGTATTTATTCTTGTAGCCCCCTCTACTGGAGAGCCAGGACGTTGTGCTGTAGTACCAGAAGGAAGGTCAAAATATCCAGTGCTTGTATTTGACTGATCGCTTACAGCTGCTGCGCTTACAGTAGGTATAGTAGGCTTATCTGTTAGATCGTTATAGCTACCGCTAAAACTACTACCTCCGCCACCCCCAGCAATTAAAACCCACGATCCACCAGCATAAACATGTAAGTCACCTGTGTCGTCTTTTAACCAAAAAGCGCCTGTACTTGGACTCACAGGAGCAGTTGCGCTTACAGTAGCATTACCGCCCAAACCTGTGAGTACAGCAGCCAGAGTAGTAGCTCCGGTTCCGCCTTTGTCAGCAGACAAAACTCCATTTGAGTCTAAGCCTTCCGCTAATTTTGCTAATCTAGATGCTGTGCTCATGGTATTCCTTTACTGTGGCGTTATTCCTGGAACTTCTTCCCAAGCTTGTGCGGTTTCATTCCAACGGTACATTTTGTCGTCCGTAGGCATTGCTACAGGAGGTTGCCATAAACAAGTATTAGTGTCTAAGGTCCATGACGCATATGGTTGTGGAGGTACAAAACAATCTTCTGTGGCATTGTAGCTGTACCCAATACCCGCAAAGTTTTTGCGCAGTGGTGTACCGCCTTGTAGGTGTACTCCACCGTGTGTGTTGTATGAAGTTTGAATCCATTGACCAGGACTTGTGTCCACGAATGTTTGGAAAAATTCTGGCTCAGCAACTATTACTTGTGTTACTACGCCATCTGTTACTTTTGCAAAATGTGCCATTTTATATATACCTATATTTAATTACTACGATTCCGGAACCTCCTGCACCACCAGGACCTTCTTGGTGACTACCTGAGCCACCACCGCCACCTGTGTTAGCACCACCGGCACCACCAGTTAAGTGGGCATTACCATTACCATTACCGTTACTACCAGTTCCTCCTGGGTTAATACCACCAGTACCACCTGAACCTACAGTACCTGCGCTAATAGAAGCACTACCGCCACCGCCTAAACCGCCGTTACCAGCTGTTCCGCCACTAGTGTAATGACTACCACCGCCACCACCGCCATAGTAGTAGTTACCAAATCCAACAATATCTATTTGTTTGCCAGGACCACCAGCTCCACCACTACCAGCTTGATTTACACCGTTGCCATTTGCACCAGCTCCACCGCCACCTGCATAATTAGGACTACCACTACCACCGTTACCGCCTTTAAATCCAGCATAAACTAGCGAACCTGCTTGTCCTGTGGGAGCTACGCCTTGTGCACCTACAGTACCTACATTATCACCAGTACCTCCGGCACCGTTTGCACCGGCTGAAGGATAGTATGAAGGGGTTCCATACTGTCGGTTTGCACCACCTCCCCCACCTGTGGCTCCTTCATTATAAAACGTAGAAGTTGTGCCAGTTGTTAAGCTAGCTCCACCGCTTCCTACTATTACATTATATGATCCGGGTACAATTGTTCGGGCAGCATTATAAATAACTGCTCCGCCACCACCACCGCCACTAAGTGAATATCCCCCACCACCACCTCCACCAACTACTAAGTATTCAATAGGAGCTCCCGCTGCTGGTGCATCAGTAATTGTAAAAACTCCACTACTAAGAAATGTGTGTATCTTATAATTGCCGGAATAACTGATTGTGCCACCTGTGGCTACAAGAGTTCCTAGATAATTAATATTATTCCAAGCATTTTTGTAATAGACTTCTATAGCGTCTGTGCTAGTATTAATTCTGGTATACCCATCTGCAGGATTTTCAGGTCTCTGAGCTGTAGTTCCAGTAGGTAAGTCAAAATATCCCGTACTTGTGTTTGCTTGATCGCTTACTGCTGTGGGTGTTGGTGGTGTTATTACTAATGTACCCCAACTAGCAGCTGTGCCGTTTGTTGTTAAATATTTTCCTGAATTACCAGTTTGTGTTGGTAATGTTGAGGCAGCTGTAGTAGATTTTGTCCAGCCCTTACCATTATACGTCCAAGTTATTGAGTTGTACGTATAAGTTTGGTTCAGTGTCGGACTTGAAGGAAATTGTATTGCCATAATTATTGGAACCTATATCTTAAAATTACAACTCCGCTACCGCCATTAGATCCGGAATTTCCATCAATGCCGGCTCGGCCACTAGCTCCACCTCCACCTCCGCCAGTATTAACCGTTGCTGCTGTTGGGGAAGTTGTGCCATAATTGCCGCCATTAGCTCCTCCGCCTGAGCCAGTACCGCCTGTTGGGTAGCTACTACTATGAGCACCGCCTCCTCCACCGCCCGCACGGGTAACAGCAGTTCCCGTTATTGAAGATGCAGTTCCTGCACCAGCATTACCACCGCCAGTTGTACTAGCAGCAGAGCCAGCAGCACTAGAACCTCCGCCTCCGCCTCCTGCAATATAGGGTGTGCTACCAGCACCACCAGCATAACCTTGACCAGAAGTACCATTGGCACCAGCAATATTTTCTTGACCACCGCCACCAGAACCTCCAGTATTTGGATTATATGTAGGAGTTAAACCACCACCACGTCCGCCACCAATTGCAGTAAGTGTCGTACCTCCTGTAATTGTAGTATTAGTGCCGTTAGTACTAGATGAGCCATTCCAGCTTCCTGCGCTACCACCAGCACCAACTGCAATAGTGTACGCATCTCCTGTTACTGGAGTCAGTGTTCCTGATAAATAACCACCAGCACCACCACCTCCGCCCGCGTAACCACCACCACCAGCTCCACCACCGCCTATTACCAAGTAATCAATAGTTGTGCCAATTGGAGCATTTGAAACATTAAAAGTCCCGCTGCTAGTATAAGTTAAAACTGTAAAATTCCCGCTAGTAGTGGCGGTTGCTCCAGTATATGTGGCAGATATCATACCACCAGCATATTGTAACTGTACCCATACAGTACCATTGTACATTTCTAAATAGTTTGTTTCAGTATTAAGTCTAGTTGCACCTGTTGTAGGAGCTACTGGTCGTTGTGCAGTTGTTCCTGCAGGTATGTCAAAATATCCTGTACTTGTATTTGCTTGATCGCTAACAGCTGAGGGGCTCACAGTTGTTATAGTTGGTTTATCTGTTAAGTCGTTGTAGCTACCACTAAAACTAGGTCCAGGATTAACACCTGTTAAAATCCAGTTACCGCCACCGTACACATAAAGGTCGCCACTTTCGTTTTCTAACCACATAGCTCCATCTGTAGGGCTTGCAGGTGCTGTTGCGCTTGCTGTAACTGAGGCACCACCAGCAGCCTCTTTACCCCAGCCTTTGCCGTTAAAAACCCAAGTAATTGAATTATGTGTGTATGTTTGATTTAATGTTGGATTACTCGGAAATAAAAAAGCCATATTGTTTACCTACTATAATGTAATTGTTCCTGTGGCAGTAAATCTATAGATTCTATAACCACCAGTAACTGTTACCGTTGGACTACCTGATGTAGAAGTTGCTGCAGGATAAGTATCTGGATAACGTATAATAACAACGCCAGAACCACCAGCACCTCCTGGGTTACTAACAGAAGCTGCACCACCTGCACCACCTCCACCAGTATTAGCACCACCAGGATTACCTATGCCAGAAGTACCAGAACCCGAATTACCGCCACCACCAGTACCACCTGTACCACCAAACTGTCCACCGTTTAAATTCGATCCACCACCAGCTCCACCACCTGCATAATAAGTTTCAGTGCCAGAAATAGAATAAGGCAGACCAATACCACCATTTCCGTTGTTAGATCCCTGACCGCCTGCGCCAGAACCTCCAGAACCTTTATATTGAGCACCATTAATTCCATCGTAACCTTGACGAGGAGCGTCTATATATACTGATCCTGGATAAATTCCTCGTCCAAAACTTGTAGTGCCATATCCAGTAGCTATACCAGAACCGCCACTAGCACCATTACCTGCGGCTCCTGTAGAGCTACCTCCACCTCTACCACCGCCATAGGCAGTGGACAGCGTTAAAACTCCGCCAGTTATAGAAGAATCGTTACCGACTCCGCCAATACTACCTCCGGCACCTACAATAATGTTGTACGGCACAGCACTAGGAGCAGTTACAGTACCGGTTACTGTACCACCACCACCACCGCCACCGCCTGAACCACCTGTTCCACCACCTCCGCCACCGCCAACTATTAAGTATTCGATTAAATACCCAACATAAGGCCATCTTAAACTTTTTGCATACCCAGCAACGGTATTAGTGTTCCAAATACCGCCTGCACTTGTAGCAACAGTGCTAACGTTTGGCATATCTGCGGACATAATCCCGCCAGGGTATCTTTTAGGCATTAGCTTATATCCTCGTAACTTACAGTTACTACAAGTGCATTTGCTGCGCTTGCAGTAGCTGCTATACTTGAATTTTCTTCCAAGTAATATTGACTAGATTTATCAATTATATTGAGTGTTGCGTTAGCTGGTACTACCATAGATCCTGCTATTGCAAAATTAGTTCCTGCAATAGCTGCTGCATTATTATATGCAATAGTAATTGATACAGCAGAACCAGTAGTATTACTTACGTTTAGCGTGTTAACTTTTAAACACTTGTTACTACTAGCTGCATTACTTAGCACACTAGTCGCACTAGTCGTTGTAAGACTAGTGCCACTTGTTTTGCCTGTTATTGTTGTTGCTCCAATTAAATTGGGTGCTGCCATCTTAACCTCCGAATATCAGCGAGTAGCCTATTGCTCTTGCTGCAGTAGTGCCGCCCGATGCTGCAACAGTAACTGTTACTGCACCACCTGAATTTGTTGCTGTTACTCCGCTACCAACAAAATTAATGCTTGTAGCAGCAGTTGTTAAATTAGTACCTTCATCTTGTACTGTTAGTGCTGATCCACCTCCACCACTACCTGCTGGTCCTGTAGGGCCTGCAGGGCCTGCTGGTCCTTGTGCTCCAGTTAATCCTGTTGCACCTACTGCAATAACCCATGCAGTGCCAGTGTATATGAAAAACTCTCCTGTGGTAGAGTCCATCCATACTTGTCCAGTACTAGGATTAACAGGTGCTGTATCTGTAACATAAGCAGTGCCAGGAGCTCCTGTTGCTCCAGCTGGACCTGTTGGACCTGTTATACCATTAGTACCTGCTGGACCTGTTGGACCACCTGCTGGACCTGCTGGACCTTGTGGACCTGTTGGACCGTCTCCCATCATTTCTCTGATTACAATTTCTTGACCAGATTCTGGGGCAACTAAGAATGTTAGTGTAGTACCACTTAGTGTATAATCTGCTGTGGGTTTAAGTAATGAACCGTTAGCTACAACTAAAAGACTGTCTACAGTATAGCCACTATTAATAGTGAAAGTTGTAGTAGTACCGTCTCCAGTAAAACTTTCCGTTACAACTGTAAAAGGTAAGCCTGTTCCACTAATACCTTGTGGGCCTGTTGGTCCGGTTGCTCCATTGGTACCTATTGTACCATTAGTACCTGCTGGACCTGTAGGACCTGTTGGACCTTGTCCAGTCATCTGTCTAACAACTATGTCTTGCAAATTTCCAGGAGCACTAACAAATGTTAATGTTGTTCCTGATAGTGTATAATCACTAGTAGCTTTTAATAAAACTCCACTAACAGTAACTAATATATTGTCAATAGTATAACCACTGTCAATAGTAAAATTTACAGTAGTTCCATTGCCAACAAAGTTTTTGGTAACCATTGAAAATGGAGCGCTGCTACCTGAACCACCCGAACCTGCTGGACCCGCTGGACCTGCTGGACCTGTTGGACCTGGTACGGTTGATGCAGCTCCTGTGGCTCCTGTGGGGCCTACTTCGCCTTGTACACCCTGTATACCTTGCACGCCTTGAGAACCTGTTGGCCCTGCAGCTCCTGTGGGACCTGCTACGCCTTGAGCACCTGTAGGACCTGTAGCACCATCAACACCTATAGTACCGTTAGTACCTTGAGCGCCTGTAGGACCTGTGGGACCTATATCACTAACATTTAATTGTCCCGCCATAGATCCATGGAATTGACAAATATAGTATAGCGTTGACGGAGCATTTAATGGAACAGTAAAACTAACTGTTCCTGCCTCTGTACCGTTATTTGTTACTCCTGATGAGTAAGCATTACCAGTACCTGTAACTGAAGCTGTCTTAATCCAGAAAGGGTGACCACTAGCATCGACATTAAAATAATAAGTAAATCCTCTAATTAAGTTAATAGTAGGGTTATTACTACTATTAATTGCATATGCACTAGCACCTGAATTAGTTACATTATAAGTTATACCGCCTAAAATACCTGTAGCACCTGTAGGTCCTGTAATACCTTGAGTACCTGTTGGACCTGTAACACCTTGTGAACCTGTTGGTCCTACAATTTGTCCTACATCTAAATAAGCACTTCCTGTCCAAGTATAAAGGTTACCATCAGCGGTAACAATATAAGCATCTCCAACGCTAGCTCCACCTGGTAATGCACCAACTGTAGCTACTTCACCTTTGATATTTACTGAAGTTCCTGGTGCTCCTGTTGAGCCTGTGGGTCCTACGATACCTTGTGAGCCTGTGGGGCCTGTAGCACCTTGTACGCCCTGTGCACCTGTTGGTCCTGCGATACCTTGAGCACCTGTTGGGCCTGTAGCACCATCAACGCCTATAACACCGTTTGTTCCTTGAGCACCTGTAGGACCTGCTGATCCTGTGGGGCCTGTAACACCTTGAATACCTTGTACGCCTTGAATACCTTGTACGCCCTGAGCCCCCGTAGGACCTGCAGCACCTTGAGAACCTGTGGGTCCTTGAACACCTGTGGGTCCTGTTGCACCATCACCCATCATTTCACGTACTACTATTTCGTGACCAGTTTTAGGCGCTGTAATAAATGTTAGAGTACTACCACTTAGTGTATAATCTGTTGTGGCTTTTAGTACAATACCATTTACAACAACTAAAAGACTGTCTATGGTATATCCACTATCAATTGAAAAATTGACTGTAGTATTATCACCAGTAAAGTTTTTAGTTGTAACAGTAAAAGGTAATCCTGTACCACTTGCACCTTGTGGACCTGTTGGACCAGTGCCACCTAGAATACCATCAGAACCTGCTGGACCTGTAGGACCTGGGATAGTTGATGCAGCACCTTGTGCACCTGTAGGTCCTGTAGATCCTGTAGGACCTGTTGCTCCGTCTATACCTATTGTACCATTAGTACCTTGTGGACCTGTTGGTCCAGTAACGCCTGCTGTACCTTGCGGGCCTGTAGGACCGTCGCCTTTTAGTTCACGTACTACAATTTCGTCGCCACTATAAGGAACTACATCAAATGTTAATGTAGTTCCAGTTAGTGTATAATCTGTTGTAGGCTTAAGTAAAGATCCGTTGATTGTTACTAG
>ENA-OSIY01001280-OSIY01001280.1-marine-metagenome-genome-assembly--contig:-NODE-1280-length-13600-cov-6.405679_pt1 | contig 13600 bp, 29 predicted proteins | sample MGYA00237884_ERZ534233 | MGnify/ENA primary metagenome ERZ534233 (study PRJEB26412, sample SAMN06343840) | marine metagenome | isolation source: estuarine water | place: USA: Columbia River Estuary... | reverse complement strand
TTCAAGCAGAAGACGGCATACGATATTTCTGCCTGTCTCGTGGGCTCGGAGATGTGTATAAGAGACAGATATATAACCTAACATACCAACTATCATTTGCGATTGGAGTACGTAATGAAGCCTGAAGATAAAGATAAACTAAACAAGTGTCTAGAGATTCTAGATGAGACAGACTTAGGCCTATCATTAGTTTGGTTGTGGACATGGTCGACAATCAACGGTATTCTAGAGGATGACACCTATGTTGCCAAGGCAACCCAAGACGAGATGTGGGACCACCTGTGTGAGGCTGTAGAGGCTGGAATGGGCTTCTCCTTGGAATGGGGCGCCGAACAACATCAAGAAGAAGTTTTAGATTGGATGATGAGCAGGGATTACATCGTAGACCCTGATGAAGAAGAAGAGGAGGACGAAGATGAAGATGAGTGATAAGTACTTAAACGATCAACTTAGTAAAGCCCAAAAGCTTTTGTGGGGTGGGTCCGAAACAGAAAACATCGAGGCACACAACATCATTGCTAAACTAATTAAAGAGAAGATAGAACAGGTGGAACTATGAGTCAGGAATATAAAGTCTATGGAGACGTAGTTCAGGAGTACTACCTTGTAGTAACTGCAGAGAATCGTGACGAGGCTTGGTATGCTGCGGAGGCAACACCTAAAAAAGACTGGAAGAAACTTCCTGCTCGCAACGAAGGCAATATGATAGAACCATATAACATCGAAGAAGTAGAACTATAACTAAATAAAGATAGCTTTGGCCGTTATGGACAATTCGGACATAACGGTCATAATCTAAGGGCACGGGCAAAAATTTTGCTTTACGTACCCTATTTACAAATCCCCGAAATTCGGATATAATATATATAACAAAGATCTAGAAAGGATCAAACAAATGACAACATCAACAACAACTCGTGAATACCTAAAGACCCAGGGCATTGCTGTGGGCAAGCGTGGTCGCTTCTCAGCTGCAGCTCTAGGAGTTATCAGCAAGGCTGTGCAAGACGGAGTAGTCTTCTCAGACAAGAAGAACGCCAAGTAATAAACTAAGTGTGGGGACCCTCCTCTCGTGGGAAACGGGAAAGGGGAGGGTCCTCGCTTCATTTACAAATGTCAGTGGTCAATGGTATAATCGAAACGAAAGGCGGAACTCAATGGCTAAAGCGAACGAATTCAAAGCAGCAGAAAAACTAACAGACTATCTAAACAATGCTAACTTCTCCCCTGCCGTAATGGCAAATGTATTAACAACTGAACATACCTTATACACCCAAGACAGGCTAATGGAACTAGTTAGATATATTATCCAATACAATTCCCTTAGATTAAAGTCAGAATGGGATAAAGGATATACATCCGAAGGATTGCTTTTAGCAGATGCGCTCAATGATATGCTGGAAGCAAAATATGGAGCGGTGGATAGAAACCTAACAATAGACTCCTTGAAAGAAACAAGAGTAAGAGACCCTAAATATATAATGGACTTAGATTCATTCTAAGATAACTTCCCCTATGGGGCATATGGCTTTAATTAGCTATATGTCCCATTTTTTATGCCCATCTTATGGGCCAAATTTCTTCTTTACGATCACATATAAAAAACCCCTGGAAATGTATAATAAATCTAATATAATCTGTCAAAATGTGCATAGAATATAACAGAATGTTATATATATTATGCAGAATCTGACAGAATTTTTTGCCATAAATATGGGCCAAAATTGCTCTTTACGACCAAATAAAAAAATTTCCTGGAATTTTATATGAAAGCTATTGACAAATATTGGCCAATATGCTTTATATGGGCCCTATTGACATTACGTGCATCAAATGGTAGTGCTCAATTACATAGATATGTTTAGATAGATATAATGATAGTATTTGGATCTAAATTGATAGTATGATTCTCCACTTTACTCCACAATACTCCACTAAATAAGCCTCTAGGAGGCTGATACAAGGGAGATAAAGGGAGGGGGGATATAATGGGTAGGAGCTAATTTATTGCAATGGGCTTTTGTTCTTAGATGGTCTTCTAGACCAAGATGAAGCCTTATTTGCATTAGTTCCTCTAGATGTAGACTCTATTAGGGCTTTATTCTTATCTAATGCTTCTTGGGCATATTTAATCTGTTGATCCCAATTGAACTTCCGTTTTTTTGCCATACAGTGATTATACTATATTAATATAATTCTAGTCAACTAAGACTCTAATTTCTTGCCTATTTGTGCAGCTTTATTCAAGACCTTCTGGTGTGCTTCTATAGTATGTTCAATTGATCTTTGAAAGGATTTGCACATCTTGCAAAGATCGAGCATATCTGGGTATTTAGCCCATGCTGCTTTATTTGTCTCTATTGAACATGTCTTACACATTGGAGTTGCCATTATAGTTCTTTCTATTATAACCAAGGATGTTTATCCCTATAGTAGTATTATACTCTCTTGGCTCCCCCGCCTAAAGGCTAATGGATAGGGCTATCACTCATCTCTTCCAGCCAGGTATTCTCTCTTAGATTTAAAGTACTTAGATAAATCTATGCCTATCTTATCATAATATTCAGCAATTGATTCCTTATCTGGTGCTCCCCAATATCCCAGGTATTTCCCCGAAAATATTTCAGTTTGGTCAAATTGAGAGTTAACTTCGTTAAATTTGCCTATTCTGCCTCTATGAATAGTTCTCCAGTCATTATCAGACATAAGCTTACCGTCGTTAAACTTATCCTTAGACCATACCATACAATCCTTGACTGAGAACATTCTATATCCTCTAGTCCCAGCCCTAAAAGATAGATTAATTTGATCCCCGTTAAAAGGGTTTGCTGGATCGTGCATTACCTCACGAGTAAAGGCAAAGCTTGTAAACATGAATGCAGCATGGATGAGTCCATGCTCAGCAAAATCCTGTTCATCATGCCAGTTTATGCTTGATCCCTCAATAAAAGCATAATCCATCATTTCTTCGCTTGGGATCTGAGAGTTTAAATAATCAGAAGCATTTATGGAAATAACTTTTATTGCTAATGAGCCAAATTTTTCTTCAGTTTTAAACTCTAATGGATCTATCTTAGTACCTTCAAAGTTATTCAAAAAGACTTCTTTGTTTGGTCCATCTATCCATCTGAGAGGATTTGCCGATATGATAGGCTTATCACAAATCTTTAACAAATTGTTATAGTATTGCTTTAAGGTGGTATCCCAGCCCTTTTCAAAAATATTATGTGCATCGACTTGAAGTAGATACTCGTGGTCTCTATGATTTAGAACAGAGGCCATCATTCTACCAATACCAGTGCCTAATGGACGATCATGCTTTAGTTCTACATAATTTAGTCTAGGATGTTGGAATACTGGATCTGACAAAAAGTCTTTTTCATCTATAACCATGTTAGCTATCCCGAAATACAATAGATCTGGGCTATCTGCATTTTCAAGTGCGCTTTTAATTGTCTGTGCTAAGAATTCTTCTTTACATGCTGCTATAGATATGTAAATTGTCTCTTGCATCACAAAGGTATTTCATTTACTGGCTCTTTAGACCAATGTATGTACGATCTAATATATACTATTGCATAGGCTAAAGCTGAAAATATGAATCCGTATTGATTGGTAATTAAAGCATATGCAATCCAAAGACACTCATTAAACAAAAGGACAAACCATCCCCACTTGTCTTTTCTTCCGACAAAATAGATTCCAGCAACTCCTATAACAGCTAATACCCATGACCACATCATTTAGGCTCCCCGCCCTCTTTATCCCAGTATGGGATTCCATCTTCATCATAATCAGAGCCTAGTCTGCTAAGCAATTCCTGAGTGTGTGGATCTATTTTCCATGCGTCAAGCATGGATTCTAGATCAGATTTATCAAAATTCATCTCTACTTTTCGACTTCACTTTCGGTCAATATTAATCAATATTAGACTATATTAGGAAGATAGTCCTTTAAATGAGTGGCATTCACATACGCCTACTACATCATATCTACATGTATCTACTTCTGCTAGATCGTTATACTTAGCTGCCTTCTGGCAGTAGTAACACTTCTCTGGCTCTTCCGCCTCCAAATAGGCTTCAAGGTTATCTAGTATACCCATGTTACTTGTTCCTTGGTACGAGGCTCTGTGGCCCTTCTGTGCCGAATAAAGACTTCTTTACTGGTACGCAGTTAGGAACTTTTTTGCCACCTTTATCTTTCATGCCAACCTGCTTGTATCCAGTCCAGCATGCTTTTTCAAGGTTATCCCACTTATCTTCATCTGGGTTGTCTGACTCGTACCCCTTTGAGATCTCTTCATCTGTTAAGTTAATATCATTATTGTCCATATTAGTATTATATCATATTCCTGGATTTGTCTTTTGACACCTGCTCTAAGTATATTTTAGCTGAAATGGCAAGCTCTTCGTATGTCATTGCTATATGCTTATGCTCTTTATCTTTTCCAAACAGGTTCTTTAATAACTCTATTGGGGTTATAACTTTATCTTCTGGCAGCCCGCCATGCTTATAAAGCATTTTAAGCAATAGTCCTGCAATAAATATATCGTCTGTAAATGCCGCCCATGGAAACATAATGTCAAATAGATCAATGGGTGAAGCCAGCCAAACAACGCACAGGATAGACAATACTTTGATATGTCTTGGTGATCTATCAAACTGTGCTCTGTAGGGCTTTAGTAATATCTTTAACTTATTATACTTCATTTTTTGGTAGTACCATTCTTATTTGATTTTCATGATACTGAATATGATAATCTCTTAATTGATGTGTTACTGCACAATAACATATTGGGCAGTTGGTTATCCACTGAGATTTATCCTCCCAATGTTTAGGCATCTGAACTTTTTAGCCAGTGGTCTTCCCATAATCCAATGAGAGACTTATTGCCAATATCGTCAAAGTAGTAACGCTTGGCGTTACTATCATAGCTCCATCCATACCACATATCGCCTTCCATCCAGCTGCATGAAGCTATGTCTGTCAAGTTTGAATTAGTAAATACGTCAGATAGATGATCGTACATGTGCACCTCTTCAAAGATAGCTTCTCTAAGAGGGGTCCACCAAAATAGCTTATGTACTAACCAATCTATCATAACAATTCCTTCTCGATAACCTCTATGGTTTTGCATGGGTACATGTGACCACAACCTTCACAACCTTTTAAATCTTTTATTTCCCATGGTAAATCAAAAGGCTTATGCAGTTTAACAAGATCCCAAATTATTTCCCAGGATTTGCTTTTATATGAATCATGCCAAAGAGCTTCAACCTTTTTGCATAAATCATCATATGTCATTTAGCACACCATACATTGTTATCCGACATAGTCTGGTGGTTATCCCAATACTCTATATTTTCTTTATCCATCCCACATTTATTGCACATCTTCATCTGGATCCTTTTCCCATGTAAGATTTCCATCTTTATATACTGGCCAATATCCTAATGAGCGCCAGTCCATCTTCATAATCTTAGGCTCTCTCATACAGCCGACTGAATTGGAATCATTAGCCCACATCTAGTGCAGTGTTGATACGTTGATCCTGTAAATGGACACGTTCCTGCTTCCACTAGCTTGTGTTTTTTTATTTTACATATTACTTTACTTATCATTATGCTTAAGTATATAATAATATACTGTGTCTGTCAATAGATATTATGTTTTTAATTAATCTGCTTTTTCCAAAAAGCGTAGGTAAGCCCATCGTATGCGCTTCCAGTAAAGTTAAAATAAGTATTATCTATCCAATAGTCATCTATAAACCCAGACCCAACATATGTATAGTTGTAGTTATTTAAAATAGAATGCATTGTTTCTTGTACATCAATTTCTGATTTTTCAAGTTTATTCCCAAATAATCTACACTCTACTACAATTGTGCTAAACCTGTATCTTGATAGTGGAAGGTTCATAAGAGAACGTAGATTAAATTCATCTGTGTCTATGCACAAGTAATCTATTTGTTTTGGAAAGTTATTTTCTTCAAAATACTTGTCCCAATTAAAAGATGTTGCATCACCAAGAATGCAGGGGTTTGATCTTTCTTTGTTATACTCAGACACAAAACGCTCTTGAATCTCTATCCCAACACCCGTCCATTCAAATTCTTTTTCTAAAAAATAAGTTTGGTTTGCTTTTTTGTAATGAGATGACCCTATTTCTACGTAAACGCCACCCTTTTTATCATCAGATAGCCTTAGCGCAAATGAGTTTGATAGAGTTGCGTCTTCATGATCAATTTTTAAAGAATCAGCGGTAAAAGTTTTTACAGTTATCTCTTTATCATGCATGTAATCCATCATTGTTCTGCTAGGAACATCTGGTAACTTTATCAAAGTCTTTTACTTATCCAAATCAAATTTTGCTATTGCTTCTTCCATTGTTTGATATGGTTCCCCAAGCGCTGAAGTTATGCCAGTACCAGTATGCATAAACAAGAATATGTATGTTTTATTTCCAGATAACACTTCATACACCTCATGAGATGTTAAGCATGGCAAGAATACTACGCTGCCAGCAGAAGGCTTTATAGAGTATCCAAGCTGATCAAAGTGGAGCTCCCCACCCTCATAGTCATCATTTAAGTATATTAAAGACGTCCAGTCCATAGTGTTTTTTGGATTTAGAATGTTTCTATCTATATGTGGGCCCATGCCTCCACCAGTCCTATATTTTCTAATACAATAGTTTCTAGTTATGTGGTGAGGCAAAACGTTATTAGTTTTTTCTGCCCAAATAGACAAGACTTTAATGTAATCATCCTCTATCATCTTTATAGCAGGTAAAGAGATCTCATGAGCTATTCCAAAATCAGAAGAGGCGGACACGTCCTTTTTTGGCCAAAACTGATTGTTTTGGTTATAAGACAAATCCCAGTCCAGCAGCTTTGAAACTCCTCTTAAATGATGATCTTCTTCTGGAAAAATTTGTTCCCATTTTGTGGGGTCATACTCATCAGTGCTAACTGGATATCCATCTACCCATGTAGTCCAAGATGGAAAAACTTTTAAAATGTCTTCATTTTTATCATTAGCTTCTACAAAATCTAAAAACTCTTTAGCTTTTGGGAAAGCATTTTCTATGTATATAACTCCGCCAGGCATATCGTGTATTATCATATCTCTCATATCTTAACTATAGCACATCCTCTTCTAAATTGTATTTTATAACTGGATCTAGCCTATCCCAGTGCCCTTTTTCGCTTCCTTGGTAAACCGCCCCAGTTTCTCTATCGACCAAAAGCCATTTTTCTGGACATTTGGTTTTAACCTGTAGCAAAACTGGATTTGAAATTGTTTTAAAATTAAATAGATTTCGCAACACTTATCCTTTTATTGCAAGCACACTTTTTGTATTTAGAAGTAAGTACTTTTCCCCATCTGTATCTTCAATATCAGTTCCGCTATTTTGATTATAATAAACGATATCATTAACGTTAAGGCCAGTTATGGGGATAAGCTCACCTTTGTAGTTATATTCTCCATTTCCCATTTCTAAAATCTTTCCAGTTCTAAGGTTAGATTCACTTAATGAGGCCATGAGCACTATACCAGATGTCGTAGTTCTATCTTCAACTTTATCCTCTTTAACCAATAACAAGTTACCGAACGGCTTAATCATTTATTTTACTCCTCAAAAAATTCTTGTTTTTCCCAAAAGCTATCCTTTTTGAACTGCTCCTGTATTCTTTTTGCATCTAAAATTACAGACATTTCTCTATATAGTTTAAATCCCAAATAGGCACAAGCTACAAATATAATTACAGCAAATATAATAAAATTATTCATAACACTATTATACAATATTGTGAGCAACAATGTCAATGCCCATACATATTGTTTAGCACCTCTTCAGAATCAAAACCTTTAAACTCATACTCTTTTTCTTTAACCAGCCACAGAATTACTGCGTACTTTGTACCATCCGATATCATTCTGCCACCATGCCACTGATCGGATGGGAAAATAAAGGCGTCAAAGGCTTCTGGTTTATATACAAGCCCGCCTGACCCATCTTTATATAAATAAAAAGTATTCCCATATCTGGCAGCGTGTGGAGATTCTTCAAAATCAGCTTTGTCAAAGCTATCCAGAAAAACAACTTCTCCGTCTGAATAATTATCGTTTAGGTATACAACACAGCTCCAAACTAAAGATGAAAAATCGTTGTGAACGTCTTGATGTATTCTAAGCTGTATGTCTTTTGACAGCTTAGTTATAGACACTCCATAAAAATATAAATCTTTATCTATTCCGTATTCTGATTTAACAGTGTCTATAAATTTTTGAGAGTATTTGTTTACAATTGGCTCTAGATCTTTAAACAAAGAGGGCGGCTTTTGATCTGGAAATATTGCTCTAGACGCCCAGCCTTTATTTGATGCTATCCCAACCCTACTTTTAAATTTTAAATCGTCATGCGAATTCCTATCAATCCAATCTATTAAAAACAAAGAGTCTTCTTTAGATATAAAGTTATTGATTAATTTTATATCTTTCATTTGTTCATTATATCTGGGAATATGTCTACTAGTAAATGAACTCTATCTATATTACTATTATTTAAAACAGAATGTGGTTTCAAGTTATTTATTTCCCAGCACTCCCCCTGCTTCATATTAATTGTTTCTCCATTAACAGTATAATAAACATTGTCATTTGTTATAATCGGAATATGAAATCGTTTTACGGTAGATAGGTAGTCTCCCTTGTCGGTATGCTCTGGAACTTCTTGATTAGACTCAAGATTAATTAAAAGTATTCTGCCAGATGTTCCACTGTAGGTTAGCTCTAAATCTTTTACTATAGGTAATACCAAATCAAAAATGTTTTGATCCTTAACAACTGTTTCTATCTTTGTTCCAAAATCCCAATGTATGCTGTGATCTTGAACTGTAAATGTTTGTGTGTGTGCGTGTGGGTTTGCCCTTCCCAGGTAAACCATATTCTGCCTGCTTTGATTAATTAACCACTCAGAGCTAAATTTTTGTACTGCATCTGCAATGCAATCTACATCATAAGATTTATTAAATCTAAAATTAAAATCTTCTAGCTCTTTTTTGGGAGTTAAATCTCCTCTAAGAAATCCCATTTGTCTCATTATCTTTAACAAAATTATAAATAAAGTAATCAATACTGTTATTTTTTATAATTAAATCAACATCTTCTTGAGATATAAGAGACATTAGATATTCTGTAGTAATGTTTTTTTCATCTCCATAAGAAAATTTTCCATAGTTTATTATATTGCTTTTATCAAAATCCACTTCTATTTGATAATTATCATTAAACCATTGTTTAATATTTTTTTCAAACAGATCAATATTATCTAAGGTATTTACTATTTTAAATTCTTTTACTGCCTTAAGTGCATTTTCTTTAGAAGTTTTTTCATTTCCAATGAACCAATTAAAAGCTTTTCCTTCTTTTAAAAAGGGGCGCATCATTTCTTCGTGAGCTTTGTAGAAATCCCCTGGGCTAAATGATCTGGAATCCGCCGAGTTGCATATAAACCTAGACTGATAATTATTATGGGATTCAAAGTTTGGATCCTCAAAAAGGTAGTATCTTAATTTCTCTAGTGTAGACTTTCTTTCTATGTACTCGCTTCTTGAAAATAGAGCACGATTATATATAAAATTAAAATAGCTTAATCTAGCTTCAACTGGGTTTCTAATTACAGTAGCAACATCTAAAGATCCTACTACATCAATTGGGTATGTTCCAGCGTGTATAGATATGTAAGTTTTTTTTGCAAAATTGTTGTTGTTTGGATAATGTGTGCTTATGTAGTGAGATATATTGTTTTCGTCTAAAGATTTTTTTATATTTGCAGAAATGTATTTCCCAGCTGTTTTTGGGATATGCAAAAAATATAGCTGCTTTATATTTTTTTCTTCATAAAAGTCTTGATCCATTTTATTAAGATTCCCACCACGGTTCCTTGATAAGAGACTCATTCCATTTAATTAGGCTTCTTCCTTGATTATAAGATCCTTCTTTATGTCTTTGACGAAGAATTTCTGTCCACTCTTCTTCGGAGTGTTGAGCTTTTTCAGAATGCCATGCTTCTGATCCTGGGTAATCGTATCTCCAGTACGCTCTAATCAAAGCTTTTGATCCTCCTTTTGCAACCATTGGGCTATGATAAAAAGGGTGTCCAGAAGGGAACATAATTAGGTCACCAGCGTTTGGTTTATAGTACATGTGATTAATTAAATCTTCTTTGTCATCACTTATCTCTATAATGTTTATACCGCCTTCTTCATAGTCATCATTTAAATAGAATAAGCATGTTGTCCCAAATTTTAGTCCTGGATCTTGTCTTCTTTCTTCTTGAAAATCAGTATGATAGTTCATTCCCTGGTAATCGTTAACGCCCATTCCATCTTTATAATATGCTATATCAACAGAATCCCAGCACCAGTTTGGATAATCAACTTTAACTGATCCAAAGTAGTGTTCTGAGGATTCGTGAAACACTTTAAATAAATCTTTAACGTAATTATTATTTGTGATTCCAATTTCTTCACTAGAGAAATTTTGATCCATAAAAGTTTGCCATCTATCTTTGCTGGGGAAAGATTCAAAGCATTCTCTATGTGTTGGTATCAATATGTGAAATCCAAACGTGTACCATGGCACTGATTTATCTTCATGGTTAGTCAAATAATACTGTAGCATTTCTTTTGAGTCTTTTAAGGCATTTTTAAATACCCAAACTTTTTCATGAAGTTTTTCTACTTCAATCTCGTTGCCATTAATTATCAATCCTAAATACCTAACCTTTATATAACGCTAATACTTTATTAAGCGTTTGATTTCTTAGGGTGCCTTGGAGTATATTCTCCAACAATAGCTTTTATTCTACCGTCTTTTCTTAATCTAACGATTTTACCATCACGAATAACAGTGTCATTAAAAGGTACTTGCCTGCCAAATTTTTTTGGTGGCATTATACTTTCTTTCTTCCAGTTTTTCTAGGCGCTTGTGGGACAGCTGGAGTTTCTCTTCGAATACCATGTTTATTAACATCGATCTTCATAGGAGGTCTTTTAGGCTGTATGCCAGATTTAAATTTACCCTGAGAAGGATTTTTTTTAGTTGCTTCTCCAGAGTTTACAACATTTTCTGACACTATGCACCTTTAATTTGTGATATAGTTACAACGTTTCTGCTAGCTGGTGACTCAGAAGACTCGTTTTGAATTTCTTCATTGACTCCGCATCCACAATCTTTACACATTATCTATTACCTTGATCTGAAACATCCTGGATATTAACTTCTTTAATTCCAGTTTCACTTCCTACGCTTTCGCAACCGCATTCAACGCACATATTACTTAGGGCCCTGACCTTGTGCCTGGTTTGAAACGTCTGTTGATGGGAATGCTGCCTTTGGATCAGCTGCATACTGCTCGTTGTTTCCCCAAACAGTTGAATCGTTTACTTTTGGTGATGTAAATCCGTTTAAATCTTTTCCGTCTGACATGTTATTACTCCTATAGGTTATTTAATTTAAGCGGGACTAGTATTCCGCTTATTCCTCTATTATATCATTTAGTTGATTAGGATCAACTTCTACCTTAGTAGGCCTTTCGTTACCAAGGCCTACGTGGTCTGCACATCCGCATATCCAGCACATCTGTCCTAGCCCCAGATAGCCGCTGAGCACTTAGTACACATACTGGAGTATGAATCCTCTATCATGTCCGCTCTATCTTTGCTAAACCATATATCCTTAATTGTAGAATTATTAGAATTTCCGTAGACTGTCTTAAAGTCAAAATCAGCACAACATATAAATAGGTCGCCATTTGGATTAATATGTATCCACTCATTAGTTCTGCTTCTTACACCTAATCCGCCATTACATCCTATTACCTTCTTGCCTTCTCCCGCCAAATATTTATTAATAGCTGAAGTCTGATCAATTATTCCTGAATCAGCAAGGTGGCCTGCTCTGTCGTATAAATGATGAGCTGGGAAAACCTGAATTGACGGGAATAAAGATTTAAGCAGAATGACCTCTTGTGCTAAATCTCCACTCTCTACATCTAAATTTAAATCTGGAGCACCAGGAAGTATATCAAGCCACCCACCATTTTCAACTAATGAATTGCTGTTTAATCCATTAACCATTAAATAGAATCTATCTTCTAGTACTAATTCTTTTAGCTCTTCTGCAGCATATAAAACATTGTCTACCATTTTGTTAAACATATTTTCATTTAAGTTTACATACTTTGACCATCTAGTTTTATCTCCAGATGGTATGTTTAACAAAATCCCGCCAACCACATCAATATTTTTTTTAATGATGTCTGTCTTCTTTTTTGTAAGAGGCGTCCCATTTGTGAGTATGTTTATTGTAAAACCATATTTTCTGTATAAATCAAACATCTCTTCAAAATTTTTATACAGAAGTACTTCGTTGTAGTTAGCAGTAAAAATATTTTTTAGATCAGAACTCACAAAGTCTCCTTTGCCATTATGAAGTTGAGAGAGTATATTTTCTAACTCCCCCAACTCCATATCTCTAATGGCAGATTTTGGATTACCTTCATAAGAAACTGGACAGAACCAGCAACCAGCATTGCATAGACCATTTACATCTATTTGAACTGCTGATATCTGGTATTGAGTCAACTTAGTCTTTTAGCGACTTCCATGGATTTGGTGGTAGCTTTAGGCTAGACTCCAAGAACCAGTTCCACTCTTGATGAGCAGATAGTCGATCAGATAGGTATGCAGACAATCCATACTCATTGTTTTCATTTGCAACAGATATCAAATTCTTAATCTCTTCGATCATCTTCTTGTTTATTGGAACTAGATGAATTGCCATCTCAACACCACAATATGTATCTGGCTTAACATTACCAAGTGTCTGGTTTGCTGCATACTCTTCTAGTGTATATGCTGCTTCTCCACCTAAGCGTCTAAGCCATGTAGAAGTGTTATGAACGCCTTCTTCAGAGTCTAGATAGATGTCCTCGTATACAATGCGTGATTGACGCATCAATACAGATTCTGTATTCCAGAAGAACCCTCTTACAAGGTTTGTATAAACAACCGAGTTAGCTTGGAAGGTCTTCAATAAATTGATTAGCTTTTCCATTTTTTTCCTTTTACGATTACCTTTTATAAATTTTATTATAACAGGTCTTACAAACTTGAATCATTTTGGTTTCTGTAGAAGTTATATATTTTGCTTCTTCAAAACAATCTTTAATTTCACACTTATCTAAATCGGTCATTAATTTAATTACTTACCTTTAATCTTTTCCCAAATTTTTTCATGAAGATAATAAAATGACATTTCTACGAGCAAGTATGATATCGCTCCGATTCCAATATATTCCCATTCAGCTTCTCCTGTAAGAAGTTTAGTTACAATATAAAGTAGCCCTCCTACAAAAAATACATGTACAAATGGCCATGTAATTGATTTGTATAGGCTTTTCTTATTAGGGTCTATCACTTTACTGCTTTGCTCTTAGTAACGCCAGTCTTCTTGGCTGGTGCCTTCTTGGCTGGTGCCTTCTTGGCTGGTGCCTTCTTGGCTGGTGCCTTCTTGGCTGGTGCCT
>ENA-OSIY01001279-OSIY01001279.1-marine-metagenome-genome-assembly--contig:-NODE-1279-length-13604-cov-7.147926_pt1 | contig 13604 bp, 18 predicted proteins | sample MGYA00237884_ERZ534233 | MGnify/ENA primary metagenome ERZ534233 (study PRJEB26412, sample SAMN06343840) | marine metagenome | isolation source: estuarine water | place: USA: Columbia River Estuary... | reverse complement strand
ATAATAGACAATAAAGTTGTTTACTTCTATGTAGAGACAACTGGAACAGCAGCATAAAAAAAGCCACTCAAAATGAGTGGCTTTTTGTTTATATAGTTCTTTTTTAGAATTCAAATTCTCCGCCGCCTTCAACAGGAGCTTCGGGAGCTGCTTGAGCACCGCCTTGTGCAGGAGCCTCAGGCGCTGCTTGAGCGCCGCCTTGTGCTGGCATTTCTCCGCCACCCATTTCTCCGCTCGGTTCACCGCCTTCTCCGCCGCCTTCTGGTCCAGAACCTGCGCCAGCACCGTCTTTTGCCCAGTATTTCTGGTTTTCTGCCTTCTCTTCAGGAGTAAGCTTGAATATGTTGTCCATCAACCACTCGATATGGAAGTATGGCTTCTCGCCATTCATGACACCTGTTAGAGTTCCAAGAGCTTCTGCTCTTTTTGCCATATTGTTTATCTTCTTCCATTCTTCGAATATTTGATTCGTATAGAAGATTATATCTATTTGGTTAAGAATTATCTCGTCTTCTTTCAATTCTGGAAACTCGATCAGCATCTGCAGCTTAAGCGGCTTTACTATAAGCTCTTTGAAGTTTGCTCGTATTCTGCCGATAAAGTTGTGAAACTTAATTTCGTCTCTTGTCATCTCTGCAGCATCCGCTACAAGATTTCCACCACCGCTTTCTCCTTCGAATCTAGTCAATGGAATTTTAGAAGCTCTCTTAAGCGCTTGATGAAACCATTTTAGCATAGACTCTTCGTTCAAGTCATGCCCTTGTGGAGAAACAAGCTCCATGTTTGGAGTTCCTCCGTCGCCTTCTGGAAACCATATCTGCTTGTTGTATGGAAGATGCTTGGCCCCATTCAAAGTAAGCGTTCCTAGCGTGTCGTCCCACTCTACTTCTTCAGAGTAGTCATGTATTAGCTGGCCAATCTGCTCTTCTGCTCTCTGCCTAGAAAGGCCTTTTATAGGAATAGTAAACTTTTGATAGATAGTGGCGTTGATTACGTTGAACATGATCCTAGTCTGCTCAAGAATCTTCAATTGGTTGTATGGCTTGATAAGGCCTTCTACATAAGAAGTCTCAGAATAGTCGTTTTGCGTAGAATAAGAAACAAAAACAATCTGAGAGTCCAAGAATATCCTTCTTAATTGCGGATCTTCAGGAAACTGAATCCAAAGATGTCCTACGTTTGGCTCGTATGCAGGAACTAGCGTTTCTGGCCTAAGCCTATTGAAAGCGATGATGTTCTTCTTCTTGTCGTCATAGACTATCTCGACTGCGACATATCCATCGATCAAGAAGTCTTTCATCATGTTCCAGGCGCTAATGCTATCAGAAAATCCATACTTGTTATAGATTTTCTCAAAATATTCTTGGTATTTGTCAGTTATTTCTTGAGAATAGTCGTTAGAAATCGGTCTAGGCGAACAAAAGTCTCTATCGTCGTTATAGACTATACATTCGTCGGCGACAGAGCTAATCATATCACGAATTTCATCTTTTATAGAATACTCTCTAAGAATCCTTCTTTTGTCTCCATATGCCTTGTCTAGATAAGGAATAGACTTTCTGTTCAATACAGAAGCGACAGCTCTTTGGCTAAAGAAGTCATACATCGAATTTCCTTTGGCTGCATATGGATCTTCGTTTATACCAATACCTACTTGGTTTCGAATTATCATATCGTCATAGTTCATGCCGTAGTTCGACAATGTCCTAAGTATTCTGCTAAAAAGGCCTTTGTTCTCTACTGCTGAGTTTACGAAACCCATGCCTTGTTCTTTGTTGCTATTGTAATTATACGATGCCATTAAAATTATTAAAATTTTAAGGTATATATAAAATATCAGGCCCCTCTTCGAGACAGGAATCGTATGAACATAAAAAAAGGGCAGCAAACGCTACCCTTTTTTATGAATATTTTTTTAGATATAAAAGCTTCTGTTTACGACTTTGATATCGTCTCGCTTTGTCTCGATTTCTCCAAGAAGCTTTTGAACGTCGTTTCGATAGTTCGTCAGATGGTCCAAAAGCCTTTCGTAAGACTTTACCGATTGTCGATCCAAGAAAAGGTTTCCGTCAGACCACCTAATCTCTCCGCCTTGCTTTATCTTGGCGCTTATTCGATGTGTGTTTGTGTCTGATTGGAAAATGCACATAATCGTGTTTGCTTCTTTTTCCTTTAAAATAAGAGCTGAATGAAATTTGGCGTCTTTAAATGGACGAACTTCGCCGACCAAGATGTTGAATTTCAAATTGTTTATTTTTTTTCTTTCCAAATCATTTGCATGATCGACAAACTGCATCGCTTTTTTCTTTTGACCAAAAGATGATAGTTTTTCTGCTGCAGAAATGTAAGTAGAATAGTTCATATAGAGTTTCTTTTTGTGTTTTTTTTTACTCTACAAAGATATGCTTTTTTTACTTTCCACCATACTTTTTTAGGCTCTTTTGTATTCGTTCTATATGGCCTTTCATAACCTTGTACTTTTCTGATATATCTTTGTCTATATCATAGAATTCGTCTATCATAGACTTCATCATCTCCTGGTTTCTCTGAGATTTGGTCTCTAGCTTTTTTTCCCATATCTGCATAAGCTTGTTTGGATCGTATATGGCCTTAGGATGCTGCGAGTATAAAAACCTAGGAAGAATTTCCATGTGTATCTTGTGCACTAGCTTTATCTGTATCGCGTTGTATTCCATAAGAGCATACTCGAATCCAAACTTTAATAGATCCTGATACATTTTATTATAATCTACTTTTAAAAAAATATCTTTTTCGAACATTTCTTCTGTTATATAAGGATCGAATATCATCGCCCTAACCTCCAATGGTATGAAGTTTAGATTTACGGAAAATAATATTACCTTATCATCAATTTTTTTAAAATCTACAACAAATACAATAGAATATTTCATCCAATTGCTATCATCAAGATATGTAAAAAAGTAAAAACCTCCTGGATATATATTACTTATATTTATAGATAGTACATATTTATCAGACTTTTGATATTTATCATAAAAGAAAATAGAATTATTTTTGAAGTTTTCCACTATTCCATTTCCATTGACAAGCAAGTTTAATTTAACTCTTTCTAACAATTCTCCCATAATTCATCTTTAAGTATTTTTTCTATTTCTGTATATTTATTATAAGGAATTCTTATTATTTTAATATTATTATCTAGACAGAATTTATCTTTGATAGCATCTCTAATTTTTATATTGTTAAATTTTTTAACGCCTCCAAAGAAATTAATGGGTTTGAAATGTTGTTTTCCATCAAATTCTACACAAGTATTATGTTCAGGTAGATAAAAATCAAATGATAAATTTTTCTTATAAAAACATTCATCAAATTTATGTTCTTTTATAAAGTATATATTATTTTTTATAAAATAATTCCATATTCTCAATTCTCCTTTACTACTTTTACAACTTGGACATCCTACACCATTCAAGTGCGTATTTGGTTGTTGTTCAAAATAACCGTGTGATGTACATATAATTTTAACCTTCAATTTATCAGAGATATATTCTACCAACGAATAGTCATATTTATTATTGTGTTTAAAATTAGACTTTTCTATGAATTTTAACTTATTATTTTTTCTAAGTTCATATTTAGTGCATTCTGTACAACCATTTCCATTTAGATGATTGGTTGGGGTTGATAGAAACTCACCATGCGATGGACATATAATTTTAACCTTCGTAGTTCTATTTACGAATTCAACCAAGGAATAATCATACTTATTATTGTATTTAATATTAGATTTTTCTATGAACTCAGTATTTTTTCGTTGTCCAATTGTCACTATCTCTCTTGAACATTTTTTACATCGATGTCCATTTAAGTGGTTTAGTGGTGTTTGTTCGAATCTACCATGTTTTTTGCAAATGATAAAAACTTTCTTCATAACATTTTCATATTCTACTAAGGAATAATCATAATTATTATCATGTATTATATTACTTCTTTCTATAAATTCCTCTTTTATTAACCTTTTCATAAAGTATATATTAAAAGTTCCACCACTGTAATGTATATTTACATATGTAAAGTTTTTTCTTTTATATATAAATAAAAAGAATCAAGCACATGATAAATTCAAAGCCAAACAACAGCAAATACCATGGCGGAAACTTCATACCAACAAACAAAGACAAAGTGCTTAAGCTAAACACGCAAGGCGGCGTATATTATAGAAGCTCTTGGGAGCAAAAGATAATGGTTTGGCTTGACTTGAAAGAAGAAATATTTCAATGGGGCGCAGAATGCCTTGAAATACCCTATCAAATGACTCATTTTGAAAACGGCGACTCAAGAATAAAGTCGCACAGATACTATCCAGACTTCTTTTATAGAATGAGAGGAGCAGACGGCGTCTTGAAAGAAGTAGTGGTTGAGGTAAAGCCTATGAAAGAATACAAGATGGTCATCGCGCTCACCGAAGGAAAGCTTACCATTCCAGAAAAAGGAATGAAGAAGCTTAAAAGCTTTGAGTACGATCTAAAGATGGCTTACAAAAACAAGCAAAAATGGGAGACTATGATAAACTGGTGCAACAAAAAAGGATTTTCTTTCATTATAATAACAGAAGAAAACCTTAAAAACTTTAGCGTGTAAACAATTTTAGAAAAAGTATCAATATATAGATAGCCACGTTTGCGAAAGGAAGAAGCAAGATATAAGCTTTATATGCATTGATGTTTATATGGTATAGCACAAACTTCATAAGATTGATGACTATCAGCAGCATGAAGAGCTCATAGAAGCTAGACATAAGCCCTATCGATGGCCAGAATATAGAAAGCGTCTTAGATATGTAGAAAGCTATGTCTGCCTTTCTTATGATTTTTAAGCTCTTGTTTTTAAAAATCAAGTCCAGCCTCTTTCTGTTGTAGAAGTGATATATCTCCGCGAATATAAACGCGAAAAGCATTGAGTAGAATATTGTTATCATATTTCGTTTATTGTAATTTCTTCCATTCCCATAAGATTGTTCATCTGATACTGCGTAAGCCTAATCGACCTGTCTTTCTGAACAAGCAAAAAAAGCGAATCTTCTATAAACGCATCGACTCCAGCACCAACGATCCTATCATACTCGTTTGGTATTGTCGTGTCAGACTTTCTGCTATCATAGATGGCTTGTATGTATCGATCTCTTTCTTTTTGATCTATGTGCATAGAGCATCCGTCAGGCCTTGTTCCCCAGCCTCTTTCTGATTCTTCCCAAATCTGCAAAATAACCTTGTTCATAATATTAAAATAGTTATAGATATTATACGCGAATATAATAAAAGTTTATCGAATTCTATATTTTATTTGGCAGAAGTATTCTTTGTAGATATATAAATATTTCATATCTTTGTGAAGTCAAATAGAAAAGGGTTTACGGTTTCCCTCAAAAGAATCGGGCAAAACTTAGTTTTGTGGCAGCTTAAAAAGAGGATGATGTCCAAATACGTCTTAGTGCGGTGGCTGCTAGCTCTCCTGTATAAAGCTTAACGGGCGGCTACTAACAGCCGAGAAACATACGGTTAGGTAGAAAAGGAGACGCGAGTCTCCTTTTTTAGTTATAAAGAATGCAGTCCCATGCCGTCATTGCTGCCTTCTATAGAGATAAGCCTTATCTGATGCTCGTTGTCGCCTTTCTTTTTATAGAGGTCGTTATAGCCTTTCGCGATGCCTCTCTTGAATATTTCGGTGAAATAAGCAAACGCGTTTACCGACTTTTCTTCGTTGAAATTGTACCAGTTCTGAAAAACGTAGAGAAGGCCGCTTTGGTAGCAGTCCATCTTGTCGTCGTTCGACCAGTATCTCATCTTTTTTATTGTTTTCTTTGCTAGAAGCTCTAGCATTTGCTGAGATGGTCTTGTAAGCCTTCCTTGTGCTTTGCTGACTACCAATTCTATATAGAGCTCTCTATTGTTTAAGTACATTAATACGTGTTTATTTTTTTGATCCATTTTAAGGTTTCATGTTATATTGTATAAAAAGAAAAAAGTTTATTATATAATTTTTTCAAATTTAATCTTACCACAGTCAAATATTTTATTAATTCCATTTAATTCCATTTGCTTAGATTCTGTTAGTTCTGTATTAAGTTTAGATTTTTTATATCTAGATTTATGTACTCTTTTACCATCAACTATATATTTATAATCCGGTCCATTACCTCCTACATTTTCAAATCCCAATGTTTGGTATAGAGCACCAATTGACCAATCTTTATCAGCATAGCTAACAATTCTTGATGGATTATATGTTTTTATGAAATAGTTTAGTAACTTACTAGCACCACCTATTACATTAGTATTTAATTTATTACAAAATCTAGATAAATTCCAACCACCTTCTTTCATTTTCTTCCGACCCTCAAAATTATCAAAGGTCATTAAACTAACTAATTCATCATTATAATATAATCCCACCTTTTTAACAGAGTTTGATTTTCCTTGTATGTGATTATCATCTAGAAATTTTCTTGTAGTTTTTACATCAACCTCCATAACAACACATTTTCTAGCAAATATCTTTTCACTATTTATTTTTAATAAATTTACTATCTGTGATTTTATAATTGGATTTTTATAAACCCAATCATCTTCCCAGATGTGTATAATTCGAATTCCTTTATCCGTAAAATAATTAGTTTTATTCAAGTGATACACACTTTCTTTAAATTTATCAGAATGCCAATACAATCCATTAAATTCAAATCCTATATTCAAATCTGGTAAAAAAATATCAATTTCTAAACCATCTCGATAAGAATTTATTATTTCACCACTATAAGTATTTTCAAAAAACTTGAGTAATTCTATTTCCTTTATAGACTTTTGATCACCAATTGGGTAACAAACGGTACATAATGGTAGATTAGATTTATTTCTGTGGTAGTAATTATCATTTTTTATTTTATATTTTTCATTACATTTATTACAAAATAATTCAGATTCATTATTAACAATATATTTTAAATAATCAACATCCTTTGATATATTTGATGTTATTAATCTAATTTTTTCAGATTTTGATATATGATCAACTCCCCATTTATTAAGCAAAGTTCTTTTACTTCTCTGTTTAATTTCATCCGATTGTTGCAAAAACTCAACACCATATCTTTCTAAATTAGTCTTTTTAGTTTTTTCTTGTATCTCATCTAACATCATATGATTTTCAACACCAATATTTTTAATATTGGTTTCTTTTGCTTTTTTAGAACCACAAAATTTACAACAAGCATACTTATTACCAAGTAATATATTTCTTTTATATTCTCTATAAGTTATATTAACATCTTTATTACAATAATCACACTTAACTGGTACAATTTTTCTCGAACCTATATTCAAGTCTTCTATTCTTATCTCAAAATATTCACCAGATATATCATATCCTAAATCTGAATAATATTTCAATCTTCTGTTTCCAAACGCTTCTATTTTTATCTTATCTATTAATATCATATACTATATATTAAAAATATGGCTATTCGTTCTAATATTTAGAAAGTTTATTAAATAAAAAGACCTCCGAATTTGGAGGTCTTTTTTAAATTATTATTAAAGTAATTATCCTCTAATTCTTTCTTTATATTGAAGTTCTTTAACTCCATACAATTCTGAGTCTAGCGCGTTTTTTCTTTTTTCTAGGTTTTTAAGAGCAGTTGTCAATACTTCAGACTCTCCAATCATTTTCATAGACCCTTTAAGCTTTTCGATATTGAAGCTAACATCTTCCAATTTAAGAGTAACTTCTCTTTCTTTGTCTTCTAGCTTTCTCTTAACTATCATTTCTTTTCCTAATTTGTTTTCGAAGAAATAAGTCAAGTCATAGTTAAGCTCGTTTCTTACCTCATTTACTAGCTCAAGTGCTGATTCGTATTTAAAGAATGAGTTACCATATCTTTCATCACATCTGTATAAGAAAGTAGCATTTTTATAGTTGAACGCAAAGCACTCTAAATATGGGTTGATCAAGTTGTTTACTCTTTTAACTACGTCTAGCTCAACGAATTTGTCAAGGTTTTTAGAAACCTCAAGCAAGATTGGATAGAAGTTTTTGTTAACAAGTGGAACGATTGGAGATTGAAACAAGCTTTCTAATGTAGTCTCGTCATTCATCTCGTCTTCGTTGATAAACACTTTGCCTCTTTTTGAAACAGACAGTCCGATTGTCAAATACTCAGAAACTCTGAAGTTTACTCTATCTTCTGTTACAGAAGCATATTTCATAGCAGTCTCAAGCATTCTCAAAGATTTCAAAGACTCTTCGTCTTTTACGTGGTTTTCAACCAATGTTTTTTCAATTACGTTTTCGCTTAAAAGAAACCAAGAATCTCTAACCAAAGCAATATGCCCGTCTTCAACAGACTCAACAATAGTGAAGATTGACTCTCCTTTTCCACCGCTTAGCAAGTTTGTTCTTTGCTCAGGCGATTTTGTCAAGTTGTGAACGAATAATTTGATTTCTGGAACCCAGTCATAGACTGCAAGCTCGTTCAAAACTTTAGACATTCTGTCTTGATCTGTCTCAAGGTTGATAGTCTGCAAAAGAACGTTGATAGGCTGTCTGTAAAGCTCGCCGCTGTTCTTTGTGTTAAGCACGTTGTATAGGTTTTTTAGCTCATATAGCAATTCGTGGCTTGCCATATCGTCGTTTAGACCTTCCAACAAAGACTTTACTTCTTTATCGTAAGTATAAGGCTTTAGTCTCTCGTTCAAAGAAAGAACGATAGATTTTTCAGACGCTTCGTTGCAAGCGTTCATATGCCCTTCAACTATTACAGAAATCTCCTCTTGGTCAAGAGCTAGATTTTTTTTAAAGTTAAACAATTCAAGTTTAAGATTCTTCATATTTTTTGATATTTTTTTTATGTTTATAGAGTATATATTAACTACAAAAAGCCATTTTTTTCTATTTTTATTGATTTGGCTTTCTCGGCGTTACATTCTGCTGTCCTGTGACTGGATCACTATTGGCGCTGCTTGACCTTTCCCTTGACCTTAGTATGTTGTTGAACCATCTTGTTCTCTTAGGAGATATAGCATATCCGTCTTGTGCGAAGGTTCCGTAGATATCAGAAGCGTTGGCACTTGACCCTGTGTTGTAGAAGCTTCCAGTCTGTCCGTAGCCCGGCAATGGGTTGTTTGGATCGAACGGTCCGTTTATCCAAGGCTGTCCATTCTTTGGCTGCTCGAAATAGTCCGATACTCCGCCAGTTAGCGCGAATCCGTTTCCGTCTTTCATTCCTGATCCGTATTCTCTAGGATATCCATCGGCGACTATTCTGTCTCTTCTAAAAGCAGGATAGTATGTCTCTACCGTAAAAGAGCATTTGAGCTTGATGTTGTTGTCGCTCGTCAAGTTTTTTTCTCTGCTCATCTCTATGCTGTTGGAATCAGGCATTAGCAAGACCGCGTCGATGTTCATGAAGTTGTGCTCAAAATACATGAACTTGTAGATCCATAGCGTGTCCAATATGGCCTGGCTGCATTTGAAAGTGTCGATCTCGCTAGACAGAGTTATTTCCAAGTCGTAGTTTACTGTTATCGGAACCGCCCTTACCTTGGAAAGAACCTTTCTTATCTCGACCTCGTTTTCTACGACCATCCTAAGCCAAACATTTGGGTTGGCGAACTCGTCAGACTTTATGTTGAATCCAGTCATAGTAAGATGTCCTCTCGGTATCAAGTCTGTGTTTAGCTCTATGAACCGGTTTTCAGAGACGATGTCGTCAGAGAAAGAATCCAATAGAAACCTTTCGTCTCCTGTAAGAGAATAGTATATAGGAACCTGAACGAACATGTCGCCAGAAGTGAATCGGTTGGTCCACTTTATTTGTCCTTCTAGAGTATCCAAAACGCAAACGGTAAGATCTCTAAAAAAGACGTCTTCAAAATTAAACTTGTCTCCAATCATATCGTTATATATTAAATAAACTTTCTTTCTGTCCAACAATATATCATGTGTAAAAAACTTTTAATATGTCAGTAAAAAAACTATTGCTTTGGGAAAAATGGAGGCCAAAAAGCCTAGAGGATATAATACTTCTTCCTAGAATCAAAAAGCAGTTCGAGAACGGAGTCAGCCAGCACTACATATTCTACGGGCACTACGGAACAGGAAAGACTAGCTTGGCCAGGATACTCGTCGGAAAATACAGCAAAGAGACTCCTTTTTTAGAGCTGAACTGCTCTTTGGACACTTCTATCGATGTTCTTAGAGAAGAGATACAGAATTTCTGCAAGTTCACACCTATGTTTGAGTCATCTTCTGACATAAAATACGTATTCCTTGACGAGTTCGAAAGAGTTTCTCCACAATTCCAAGACGCGTTCAAAGCCTTCATCGAAAAATACAACAGCAGTGTAAGGTTTATAATCACCACAAACCACATCAACAAAATATCCGACGGGCTTAAGTCTAGGATAAAGACCGTAAACTTTGATTGCGCGGACGCCGAAGAAGAAAGGCATCTAAAAACCGAGCTATACAAAAGAATACAAAACACTATACTTCCAAAAGAAGAAAGAGAGATGTCCAAAGAAAGCTTGGGCCATATAATAAACAAGAAGTTTCCCGATTTCAGAAGCATCCTCATAGAAGTGCAGGACTTTCTAGAAACCGGAGAAGTAAGCGGCGGTGCTAGCAACGTATCGAGCAAAGTAAAGGCAGACCTATACAAGTTTGTCTACGAAGGAGGAGACTACGAAAGCGTTTATCACTTCTTGATGTCGAATTTTGGTGCGGAAAAAATCGATTCGATGATAAAGCTATTAGGCAAGCCTTTCATAGACTGGTCGATAGAAAACAACAAAAGCGTGGACAAGCTTTTCGAATGCAACTATGTAATCGCAGACTACGCGAGCAGGCTAGAAACAAACACAGACCCAATAGTATTGGGCATGACGATAATAGGAAAGATTAGAGATATTCTGAAAGAGAACTAAAAGGTTCTCTTTTTTTTTATATATAGTTTATGTATAAAAAACGTAACAAATGAAAAATATCGATTAAACTATGAATTTTAACTTCACGGACTTTTACTTAGGATACCCAGGACACCCAAGATTCAGAAGCTTGGACCTAATAGAAGACGATATAATAAGGGTAATAGTTCAAAAATGGGAGATGATCCTGTTCACGAACAAAGGCGAAGTCTTCTTCGACACAGAATTTGGAGGAGACTTGCCATACTACCTGCATCAAACAAGGCTGTCGTCCGACACGATAGAATCTGATCTTAAGCAGCAGATTGGCCTTTATATTCCCGAAATAAGCGGAATAGACTATACTTTGACGGTATCCTTCTTTGAGGATCCTGAAAGACATCAAGAATATATGGAAGTCTTCTTTCAAATAAAAGACTTGGACGTATATCTAGTAGTCGCCTAAATAGAACTCTTTCAAAAATTCCGAATAGTTGCGAACCTTTTTCTTAGGAAGGTCTTTGTATCTGACATCCGTCCATTCTTTGTCGAATAACCATTTCATATTCTTTGGGGCACTCTTCTTGGATCCATACTTTCTTCGCATGGCGAATATGAATTTTAGCTGTTGCTGTGACTTTGCCGGCATATCTAATGTTATTTTATTGGACAATTTGTCGATGAATAAATATATCTTTCGTTTCTTTTCAATCTAACGCCCATTGATTCAGCAGCCGTCTCGACATCTTCAAGGCACTCACCATCGGCACCGCCAACAAGAATGACGTCGTTTACTTCTTTCATTTTCTCGTTTATGCTTTGCGCTTGAGCGACTTCGGTAAAAAGCTCATGCAGCTTTTTTGGCATATGGTACCAAATATGGTTGTTTCCAACATATACAATAAGAGTTCCTTCTTTTGTAGGGAAAAAATCGCCTTTCTTTAGCTCGTTTGCGTCTTCTTTTGACTTCACTTCTTCATAGGTATTAGAATCAAGAACGTTTTTGTAAAAATCCGCGTCTACGTCATAATTGTACCTCTTTTCGATCAAGTCTGATTGGTTAGGAAAATGATAAAGGTCTTTGTGAACTGGTATCTCTGGATCTTCGTCATATAGATAGTCTTTGTCGACGTTCTTTCCAAGATGGTGATTATCCCATATTTGATATACCTTACTAAACTCATTGCAATATTTTTTTAATTCGTTAACATAATTATCAGTAAAGAAATCATGGAATGATTTTTGAACATCGACTATAATAAGAATGTCTTTGCTGCTATGGCTTTCAAATGTTTTTAGGTATCTCATTTAGTATATATTAAATATCAAAATTTAATTTATCTCGTTTTATATCTCTATTGATTTTGCTACAGAGTGGTTGTAAATTAGTGTAATGATTTAATTTAATCACATCTTCATCTGTTTTTGCAGATGATAACGGGATTATATGATCTATATCCCAACCATAATTTAATTCACCATTATACAAACCATGATTACTCCAAGTCATCCATTGTTGAAATTTAGATTCTAAATATTTTCTTAAATATTCATATGAACATCCAATTATTTCATTTGTTGTGGAATTTTTAACTTTCAAAAATCTTTTCACCAAAGATCTTGTAGAGATTCTAATCATTTTATCAGGATCATTTACAACAACCGTGTGATAATAATTTCTTTTATATTCTCTTATTTTTTCAATGTTATCAATCCTCCATTTTTTAGAAACCTCATTTCTTCTATCTTTATAAATTGAAACATATTGTTTATCATATTCTTTTTTAAAATCTAAATTCTCTAAATACCAATTTTTACTTTTTTCATTACATTTTTCTTTATTTAAATGATAATATTTTTGTTTATATTCTTTATTTTTAATTTTATTATTTTCAGAATAAACTTTTCTACAATCTTTACAGACTGGTCTATAACCATCTTTACTTGATTTTAATTTTCCAAATAATTCAAATGTCTTTTCTTCTTTACATGTGCAACAAACTTTCATAATATTCTTTAATTTTACCTTATATATTAAAGTTTGATAACCACATTGATGGTAGAACTTTCATCTAAGCCAAAGTTTTAAAATAACTTTAAGTGTTTTATAAGGTATATTAAATAAAAAACTCATCATTTCTGATGAGTTTTTTAATTTCTAGATTCTAGTATTTTGATTAAGCAGGAAGTTCTTCTTCTCCTTCTTGAGCTTCTTCTTCTCCTTCTTGAGCTTCTTCTTGAGATTCTTCTTGACCCTCTTCTTGAGATTCTTCTTGACCCTCTTCTTGAGATTCTTCTTGAGCTTGTGGCTCTTCAAACTCATCTTCTTGAGCTTGTGGTTGAACCTCTTCTTGAGCTTGTGGCTGAGCTTGTGGCTGAGCTTGTGTTTCTGCCTCGCCTTCAGTCTCTACTTGACCTTGAGCTTGTGGCTGAGCCTGTACTTGACCCTGTGCACCACCCATTAAAGCGTTTCCTGGAATTTTCTCAACATCTGTATTGTTAAGCGTGATGTATTTAACGATTTCTTCAGCGATGTCGACATCACCAAAAAATTGGCGAAGGTTTTTTCCTGTAGTGTCTTTAACTTTCTTAACATAAGAATCTGTCTCTTATACACATCTCCGAGCCCACGAGACAGGCAGAAATCTCGTATGCCGTCTT
>ENA-OSIY01001278-OSIY01001278.1-marine-metagenome-genome-assembly--contig:-NODE-1278-length-13606-cov-4.670042_pt1 | contig 13606 bp, 8 predicted proteins | sample MGYA00237884_ERZ534233 | MGnify/ENA primary metagenome ERZ534233 (study PRJEB26412, sample SAMN06343840) | marine metagenome | isolation source: estuarine water | place: USA: Columbia River Estuary... | reverse complement strand
ACAGTATTATAACAATCACTTTTATGTTTTGATTTTCTTGCTCTAAAATTAGTAGTGCTACCAATATAAATTTCCGTGATATTGACATCTCTGCAACATAATTTATAAATTACACAATTAGTATAATCAATCTTCTTTTTTGTCATATAATGTTATATAATGTTATATATTTATCTAATAACTAATAAAATCTATCTTTCTTATATAACAAAATAATCTACATACTATTATATATTATATATTATACTTTTTTCTCTCTATAACTTTTAAAATTAAAGTGTATGTATATTATATCTATATATGCTGAAGTAACCTAGAATTGAATTTATTTAATTTAATTACTTTCAATTTGTGTTCGGTACTCTCTAAGTGTCCATAATAAGCTGTTGGAAAAATGGATTTTCCACATTCGCAATATATATAGTAATATAATTTTGTATTATTTGCTTTTTTTGGACGAATACCTTTAATACAGTCTAAACAAATATTATTTTTGAATTCATTATTTTCTTTTAAATATGAACAACGGATACAGATTTTCATTTATATTATATTATATATATTAGTTATTATTTATATTAATTAAACCGCCTATTTTAGGGTGACCCGAAGTGGTCAAAATAATACTATATATTAACCCACTTCGGGTCACCCACTAAGAACCAAATAAAATAAATTAATAAAAATATGTCGGCGCGGGGGTTTCAAACTAATTTATTATATACTATATTATATAGATGTCAGTATCAAAGAGAAACCCCAAAATAATACCTATTGAAAATCCATCATCATTTACATCTTCATACCATCTTTTTAAATTTTGAAATTGTTTACCAATACTTAAAAGAAAACTTTTTGCTGGCATTCCTGAAAATCCTGTAGCACTAAAAGCTCTAGCATAGTATTTGTAATTACTTGATCCTACTGTAGGAAGCCAATACTTATAAGAACCCCCAGGAACTATTAAATGCCCAGGTCTTACTTGGAAATCTATATCCGTTAAATTATTTACTTGAAAAGAATTTGTAATAAATTTATTTGCTGATGTAAAAGTGCCATTTAAAGCTGCACTATCTATTTTAACTCTAAATTCCTCACCACTAAATTGTTCTGAAAGTACTCCTCCTGATGTTGATGTTTCTTGGCCCGCATCATATCCTTGAGCATAGCTATAAATTGCCATACTGCCACTAGAAGCAGGTTGACCAAATAAAGTAGCATTATATAAAAGTTGGGTTGAGGTTTGAGATATTGCTGGGGATGAATTTGCCCAATTTCTACCTGTTGTACTAAACTTTAAATTATAATTTGTAGTAGTATCCCAAGTAGTACTAGTTATATTATTTCTATTAGAATCTAAAGTAAAACTTAAAGATGAGCTAACATAAGATATATCACTTAAATGTGGTATAATTCCTGTATTTCTTCTATTAGAAGGTTCTCCTCCAAAAGGAAATACACCTGCATTTGCCGTGCTAGTATTAATACCGTTTGAATTTATATCTACAGTTAAGGGAGAAGAGGGAGTAGTACTTCCGACATTTTCCCAAGTATCCTGATCCGTTAAACTTATAGTAATAGGATTTACATTTGGGTTATAAGCAGGGTCAAAACTTTGTGATACATGGGCGTTATATGTAAAATTATAAGTTGTAGTAAGTAAATAAGGTGCTCCACTTAAAGATCTTGATGTTGCAGTAAAGGCTGTTCTAGTTAATACATCTGATACTATTATAGGGGAAGGTGCTCCTGTATTTATTTGTTGTATACCTCCCTGTGATGTATAAGACCCATTTGCTGCATTAGGCATGTAAAATTTAATACTAGTACTAGAATCACTTCCATTTTTATATTCAAAATTAGACATAGATCCAGTTTTAAGACCTATTTTTACACCATGCATTATATAATAACCACTTGAAGAAATACTATTATTATCTGTAGCTCCTCCTGTGTAGAATCTTCCAGTTATAGGGCCATCTACATTTTGAAATAATCCATCTTGATATTGTGCCGTTATTAAAGGATTATCAGGAACTATTTTTCCTAATCTTAAGCCATCTGCAGAAACTCCAAATTGATTTTGGGTATAAATAACAACAGAAGAAGTATGAAAATTATTAGAAGTTTCATTTGGGTTATTATTGCTAGCATTATCACTATAGGATTGAGATGCTATTACTTGTACAAAAATTTCTCTTGCATTAGCTCCATTTAATTCTCCCATCCCAAAAAGTTGAGTATTACCACTACTTGTAACCACCGTATTTCCTGTAGCCTGGGATGTGTTTGAAAAAGTTAATTGAGGGAATTCACCTGATGTGATTATATTGCTAGAAGGAAAATTTCCATAACCATTTGAAAATGGGTTTGTACCTGTATCATTTCCAAATGTTCCTTTATCACTATTACTCATAAACCCTTTAGCTATAAAATATTCTTGTGCTTCTTTATAAGAACCAGTTTTAGAAAAATCTATATAAGAAGATGCAGTCCAATGTTGGGATAACCTACTAGTTTCATTGCTTAAAACTCCAGGAAATAATGCATCTCGTGTAGTAGATGAATTTTGACCACTATAAGAAGTACTTACTCCATTCCAAGTCCTAGTATTAGGAGAAGAATCTGGGGCTTGATCTTTTAGTAATCCTGCCATAAATCTTAAAATTTCAGAAGTATCAGTATTTTGATCAAATCTGTTAAAATATGAACCATCTAATCCTGTTTTCCACCCTTCAGAAGTTGGAACACCTACATTTGTATTATAATGCCAAGCTGATTCACTTGTTACTAAAGCATATTTACCTACTCCTCCCCCAGTTCCAGCATTTGAAGCCGTAACACTAGATCCTGTTTCTGTTAAAGGTGAAGATAATAAAGTACTACCTGATATTTGTAATGATGAGGTTGCAGCAAAAGTGTCTGTGGATCCTACTTGTTTAAAAATACCAGAACCACCACCACTAGGTAAAGCAACATCAAAGGTATCACCATCGCCTTTAGTAAATGTCATTGTACTTCCTACTACAGAAGCTGTAATTATACTATCAGGCCAATTAAATGAAGAACTTGTTTTAGTTGCTGGTGTAAAAACAAAAGATGTTGGGTCTAAAGAACCTGGAGTAACATCCATTCTAAATAACTTCTTTTCATGTTCTACATAAATAATTTGACCATCTTGAAATTGGGCAGGTGAAATAGAATCTAATATAGATTGAGAGGCATATACTTTAAAAGCACCTCGTATAAATTCAACATTAGCCAAAGCTATAGTACCTGATGATGAGGCAGCTGAATTTAATCCTATTTGTTGATCAAATAATGTTCCTGGTACTGGTAAAGGGTCAAAAGCCATGTTTATTATTTATTATAAATATTTTAATTTTTATTTTTATGTAGGTGTTGATGTTACTGTTTCTGGTTGTATTCTAATTTCTTTATCTCCTGAGGATCCAGGTGAAATTGTTCCTATTACTAACCATTGATTATATCCTTGTTGTGGAGAACTTAATGTTAGTAAATTTAATGTAGAATTTGTTAAATTAAAAGCACCCGCAGCAGATAAATACATATTTCCAAAATTAGCATTAGTACCTGGTTGATCAGTCATTTTAATAGGAACATCAGTCATACTTGAATTATAAGGAACTAATATTATTATTCTATGACCAAGAGATCCTGGTGGTTGTGATGATGGGACAGTTACAGTTCCATTATTTTCAAGTAAAGTTTTTAAACTAGGAGTTGAACTACTACCTATAAAATCTGTTAACTTGGTTAAAGTAAATGAACTTGCTAAGTTAACTGAATTTGTTCCTATATTACCATTATCAAAAGCTGCTATAGTTGTATTGTTAGTTCCCTGACCTGTTATTGTTGCAATTTCTATAGGATCTGTTCCTGAAACTGATGCTATACCCATTTCAGCCTTATAATCATTTTGATATCCCGCCATATTAGTACTATAAATGTATACCCTCCCAAAATTAGGGGATTGACCAATGTTTATAGTTCTTGCAAACTCAGTAAATTTACCAAATGGGTTTGTAATTTTTACAGTAAAGTCGTAACTTCCAGCTGTTAAGGGATTTGATCCTACTTGAACTTTAGAAGTACCATTATTACTTACTGAAGCAGCTGATAATACAAATTTACTAGCATCCGTACCGCTTAATGCTAAAGTATATGTACTTGAACCTTGTGGGTCTTGAATGCTGGTTATGTTAATCATATCAACTCCTGAAGTAGCATTTGTAGTAGTAAAATTAGCTGATTGATTTGTAAATGTAGCTGAAGGTGGGTTATTTGCTTTTACAGAAACATCAAAATTACCTGTTTCAGTATTTCCATAATTATCCGTAAAACTAATAGCTACTGATATAGTATCTCCACTTACAAAATTGCTAGGAAAATTTGAGTTAACTGATAGTTTTCCTATATCTGCCCCATTAGATACAATATCAATAGGTGAACCTGCTGTTGTGTTTGTAATGCTAACAACTGAAGGTGATGTGGTTACTCCTCCAATTTTTCCTTTATTTGAAGGATTAAAATCAAATGATAATTTAGATTGTTGTTGTGGAAGCCCAAATCCTGCTGGTGCAGTTACAACATTATCTCCAGTTATTGCTGATTCTATTATATTAGCTGCTAGTGAATTAACAGTACCATTATTAGCATCAGTTATATTAAATGTATGGTTACCACTTCCTGCTATAAATCCTCTATCATTTTCTACACTTACACTAAATGAATATGTACCATCAGATAAATTAATACCATTGGATTGTACAAAATAATTATCTGTAGATCCATCTCTGACTGCTTTTAAACCTGTACCACTAAAAGAAAAAGTACTATGATCTATAGGATAACCCTGAGTATCTGTTATTAATATTTTAACTAAATCTGTTCCAGGTCTAGCACCATTAGTATTTAAAAATGTTGTTTGGTTTTGAAATTGAAATGCTGGGGCTACCATTGGCTTAACTGCAATGGTTTTATCAATGAATTGTTTTGTGGTTGTAAAATCAGATTGAGAAGCTGTAATAGCTAGTATAATATTTTGTCCACTAGTTATTCCTGAACCACTTAAATTTGATTTTAATTTAAACTCTACATAACTACCATTTGCATCTGGAAATGCTTCAAATAAATCTGTAGGTAATGAACCTGGGGATTTAACTAAAATATTCCAGTCTTGGGAAACATTATTAGTTTGTATTTTAGTTTTTCCTTGATTAGTATTAAACCCATTTGAATTTACAAGTGAAAAACCTCCTCCTATAGCATCATCTACTCGTGCAGATTCAATTATATTAGCTGCATTATTAACTGTTGGAGTTGTTGCTCCATGGTCTATTATACTAATTTCTATACTAGCTGAACTTACATCTGGAGCAAGGTAATCAGTTATACCACAGTCGTAAACATATCTATTAGCTAAATCAGAATTTAAAAACATACTATCCCCCCTTGTAATAGTAAACGTACCCTTCCCATCATTAGGTTGTATAAAAGGATCTATTGAAGGGTCTAATAATGAAGTTCCATTATATGATTGAGTTAAATTTACACTAGGATTATCTGTATGGTATACTCTTGCTATATTCCATTTTACAAATTGTATAGTATCATTTTCAGGATCTGAAATAGTTGTAATATTTCCAGCTGAAGCACCTGCTAAACTTTTTTCATTTATACTCCCAGCATTCCAATCTGATATTAAAGGAGAATTATTATCTACTGTTAAAATCTGTACAGGAAGATATGTTATTGAATTTGGATCTTGACCTGCACCTGAACCATAATGTGAATCACTGGATGTTAATACAAATGAATATGAAGGAAAAGTTTCAAAATCTAAAGGAGAAACTGTTTGGTTAACTTTAATGATGGGGTTTTTAGTGTTATTATTTTGAATAACTAAACCAAAATAACTACTAAATGGTGGAGTTAAGGATCCTGTTTCTATTAAAACAGTATCTCCACTTAAACTATTAAGATTATCACTATCCATATCCCTAGAATAAAATGTAAATTTAGGATTAGGGTTTGGAGTAGTTAATGTTGATGATTCCAATATAGATTTAGTAACATTAGGTGAGATAGGATTATTACCACTTCCATTATTGCTTATAATAGGAGCTATGTTTGGAGTAATCCTTATAAAAATATCTTTTTCAGTTGTTAAATTTCCTTGATCAGTAGCTTGGATTTTAAATACCGCTGAGTCTCTTGGGGTACCACTTGGATTTAAATTTCCATTGTCTTGTGTATCGTTTAATGAGGATGTTGCTAGTACTTTCATAGTAACTTCACCCGTAGAACTAATAGCAAAGTTTGAATTGGATCCTACAGTAGCAAAAGTCATACCTGGAAGATTTTCTGGGTCTGTTGCTATTATTTGTCCTACTACTGAAGATGATGCTTCAAATTCTTGAATCCTTAATCTTGTTGTTGTAATAACTGGTGGTGAATTTCTAAAAAATACTTGATCTACAAAATCTGCTAATCCATTAGCATTCATATTTTCACCATAAAGATCTAATTGCTGTCCATTTACAGCTAAATCTAAATTTGATATAGGTCTATTTCCATCAAAGGGAACAAATTGTGCTTGTGATGCTGTTAATTGGTTTATTACTGAACCTGAAACATTTATTGATCCTGTTATGCCTAAAGATCCTGTTATTTCAGCTGAACCTGAAAATGGGAATCCTGAACCTTTTCCTCCTGATCCTACAATAATAAGAGAACCACTCATTTCTGGAAATAAAGGGCACTGATAAAATAAATTATCAGGTGCACTCATAGGCACATTAAATATTAATTGTTGGCTTCCTGAGGCTCTATTATTTGTTATACCTATATCATAAGCTGTTCCACCTTCTACAGCTGTAGATAAATCACTTTGAATTTGAAAAGGTAAAACACCTTCAAGATTATTATTAGAAAATCTATAAGATTGACCTCTCATTAAGTATATGGTAGGGTCATTTTCAGGTGATGGTAAACCAGCTCCTTGAAATGCAAATGATTGGCTTGGACCTGTATTTGTAAATGCCCATTCACCCGAAAAGGTTGATCCTGCTCCACTTCCTACTAATTTCCAACTTGATGGTTGATCTATTGTAGGAGCACCTTCAGAGCCTTTATTTATAAGGACATAAACTTCTTGAGTATCTTGTTGATAAACTATTAAACCATTATAAGCAGTATACCAATCTTGAGAAAATCTTTGTGCAGAATCTGCTACTACAATTCTATAGTCGATAGGTTTATTAGATCCTACATATAACCCACTTGTTACTGGTATGAATGATGATTGATTATAAGCTCCCATGTGACTATGTTTTTAATGTAAAATTAAATGTAGCTCCAGTTCCTCCAGATATTTTTCCTGAGGTTCTATATACTCTATACTGTCCTACAGTTTGAGGAGAATTAAAAGATCCTATTTCATTTCCTACGGGCCCTAAAATTTCTGTTAGTGGATTTTCACTTATACTATAAACTATGTACATATATAAAACTCCTGAAAAAGTTGTTGTAATTTGTTGATTATTAGGAACAACTGTACCCTTATAAATAGTTCCCACAGGCCCTCCTAAAGTTGTATCCCATAATGGGAGATTTTCTAAATCTGTTTCTGTCCATGTTGATCTTAAAGCAGCTCCAAATCTTAAACTTCTTATTCTTTGGTAAGATGTTACGGGTGATTGGGTCATTGTAATACTTTCATCTGGGTTGGCAGCACCAGCAGGTGAAATATAATTTGCAGATGCAGATATTAAAATATTGTTTTTATTTGAAGATAATAATGTAATAGGTGAAGATACATTAGTAGTTAAACTATTAGGAACAAATTCCCAACCATTAGCACCTCCTAATAAAGGAGAAAATGTTAAATCCCCAGTACTTCCTATTTCTATTTTATTACCAGCTGCACCTAATGATACATTTGCTGTAACAGGATTTACTGTTGGTCTACCAGGGTTATTTTTTGATAGAGAATCTGAAGCAGTTTTTTCTTGCATCTCGATTTGTCCCGTAGCTGGGTTACTTGAAGTAACAAATAATTTATAGCTTCTTGATCCTGAAGTATTTGGGGATATTGATAAACTATTTCCTGTTCCTGTTGGCCCTGCTCTTAACCCTTCACTACCTCCTGTAGTTTCAAATAAAGAAGCACTTATTAAAGTATAACCACCTAAACCAAAGTTTCCGGTAACTGTATAGGAATCTAATACTTGATTAAATCTATCTCTATTATACCCTGATATTCCTAAAGTTGCTACTGGTGGGGTTGGGTTACCAAATATAAATTTTAAAGCTCCATTAGTAAAAGTAACTTCTACATCATTAGTATAATCTCCTACTTCTATTGAAGAAATATTTGCACCAGCATTCACATACTCAATACTTTCTCCACCTCCAGAACCTGTGTCTATTGTTAATGGAAAAGTATCACCGTCTCCTTTTGTAAATGTTATAGTATTATTAGATACAGATGCAGTTGTTAAGGAATCAGCTGAACTTGCTGATGCAGCTATTGGGACTGTAAAAGTACTACCATCTCCTTTAGTGAATAAAATTCCACTAGCACTATCGGCAGAAGCTGTTATTACAGCATTAGAAGCGTCACTACCAAAGGCACTTACTGTTACTGGGTCTGTAAATCTTACTTTTTGAGCCATTTATTTTTTGTTAGTTATAAATATAACAATATTATTTAAGTATATTAATTTTTAAATGATATACTTTTTTCTCCATCATCATTATTTCTTGTTCTTCCATCTTTAGTAATTGTTGGATTTGCTTCAAATCTATTAGGAGATGAATTTGTTTCCATACTAAAAGTTAATTTAGATTTTGAGTTATATTTTTTAACACTATTTAAATCTTTTTGAATAATATCAGGAACTATGTACCCATACATTTTTAAAGTAAATGTACCTCTTACTAACCTTTCTTGGCTTTGTTGTAACTCAGTTATTGTAGCAAAATTATCTATTCTGGCCCTAAATTTAAACCTATCGGGGTTTCCCCAATATGAATCAGAAGCATAATTTATTGCCTCTACTATTTTATTAAGTTGTTCAACATAATATGTTTGTATAATACAACTATAAGTTAAATTAACATAATCAGGTACTACGTTAGCTATATATTGTTTTGTAGGTACTCTATTATTAAGTATATTAAAATTACTATAGAAGTTTTTATCATTATAAGATTTTTGCCATGAAGTATATAAGTTGGGCATGTTTGCATCTAATTTATTAGCTAATGCTCTATTTTTTTCTAAATTATCTCGTTTAAAAACTAAAATAGGCATCATAATAGCACCCTTTTTATCTCTTAAATATGCATCTTTTTGTATTGATTTCCACCTTTCAGGTGAACCATATATTATAGGAACCGGTATACGTTCTCCATTTTGTATTACTGTTGGTTTAATAACATTATCAAAGTAATACATTATAGATTCATCAATATCTTTTAAACCAATTGAAAAGGGTTTAGTAGTATCATCCCTAAAAGACATTTTAGTAGACCTATTAAATGGGATGTTTGCTTCATTTTCGGGAGGATATTGATTACCTTCATAAGCATCATTAGGGTTACCTTCTTCAGCAGAATAGGGTTGTTGTAAATCTACTGAAATTTCCCTTTGTGTTTTTGGGATAGGTTTTCTAAATTTTTTATCCATTTATTCTTGACTTTTCAATTTGTACTTTATCTGCTGGTTGGTAATGTGTCTTGCATATAATAGACATATTACTGCCAAAATTTTCTAGCCCTGGGTTAATTGGGTTTTCTGCATAATTATATCTTGGGTCTTTACCTACAAAATATTGGTTACCTATTATGTCATCTACCTCGTAATAACCCCCATAATACATTATTATATCACCTACTTCTGGTTCTAAATCCGCTCCAAAATAATCTCCTTGATCAAAATCTTTATTAAAATCTAAATTTCTCTGTAATAAATCATCACGTAAAAATTTAAAATCAACATTTCTATAATAACGTACACCAAACTCATCATCTGGGTAAGATTGTGGTTGATGGTCGATTAAACAACTTAATAACACTGGTGGATAATAGTATTTAGCCCCCGAAGATTCACCATAAAGGTTTACGTTGGTTTCATCTAATTTAAATTTGTAATAAGCACATTCCTGAGAAATAATATCGCCTATTAATTCTCTATTTAAATGCCTAAATAGGCTTATATCTCTTTGACTACCGTATAAAGCCATATTATGCTATGTATATTGTGTAAGGAACTTTATTTAATTCCTTTTCTAAATAATCTCCTTCTAATGCTCTGTTTTCCATTAATTTAGTTCTAGAAGTTTCATCAAAATATCCTCTTAATCTTTCTATTAATGCATTTTTATCAGCTGTAGCCGATGATAATAAATCTTGTTGGTTTAGAGTTACTTCGGCATCTGGTATTGGGACTGTTGTATATTTTCCTCTAATATACCCTAGCATTTCTTTACATATGGCTAGTGTATACTCAAATATCCATTGTCTACCTATTGAATTTATTTCATTGTAATTCGGATTAGTATATGGAACGTTAGAAACATCAGTAATTTTATTAGTACCATCTTGATATGGATCATTTCGTTCAGATTCTAAAATATATTCAAACCTTAAATAACCACAATCTGCACCTTGACCTGAACTACTATTAGTATAATTACCTCCTGTAGATGGTATAGGAAATACTCTTAATCTATTGTTTACTAATTCAAAAGTATAATTTGATCTTCTAATAGTATCATTTAATTCTATTGCTTGTATTACCTGTAAATCATAATTTAAAGGCATCATTAAAAAATTAATAGCAGGTGAATAACTTCCCCAACCAAATGAATCCATTAAATCAATCATACCAGTACCCGTACCAGCATATGGATCAAAATATCTTGTTATTGCTGGTGGAGCTTCATAAAATACTCTCTTTAATTCTATTCTATCTCCATCAGCTATATTAATATTTTCTTTAGCCCATGCATCCATATCATAATCTTGTTGCATGTGCTTTAAAGGTAAAGAACCATTATAATATGGAACAGTTCCACCTACGCCTGATTCTTCTCCATATTGTTGAGAAATTCTTACTAACCCAGCCATATTGGGTTTCATTAATTGACCATTAGCTTCAATAAGTGAAGATGCACCTTCTAAAGATAAATAGTTTTCTCTTACTCTAAAAGCATATAATTCATTTCCATATGTAGTAATCGCTTCCTCAAATGCAGTAAAAAATGATCCTGATTGTAATTCTACTTCAGCTAAGGGATAACCTAACCTACGAGCACAAAAATCTGCTACTTTATTAGCATCTACTTGAAAATCTTGTTGACTATCATAAAAACCAAAGGGAGTTTGTCCTGCTGCAAATGTTGATACGCCTGTCCAAATTGGAATATTCATATTATATTTATTAAGTTGTTGCTATAAAATATTCTACTTTAGCAGAACTTCCTGATGGTTCTACAAATACAGACATTATATCATCATATGTAAATGTATTAGTTAAACTACCTGTTATATCACTTGTTGATAGCATAAATGTACCACCTGCAGCTATTGAAAAATTCATAAGATCTGAAGAAGATGATATTTTTAAGTTTAAAATTGAGCTAGTTGAATAATTTGATATTCTACCATATTTAAAACTGCCTGAAGTAAATGTACCTGATCCAGGTTTATCACTATATTCAAATATTGTTGTTTCACTTCCAGAAGGTACAGTGACTATACGATTATCATAATTTTCTACATTAGGGATAGTTAAATTATAGTCAGTACCTCTTTCAGTCCCATTAAGTAATACTCGTTCTTTTATTTGAAGGGTAAGATCGGCCATAATATTTTGTTATAAATATCATAACCTAAAGCAAGACAAAAAAAGACCTGACTAAAAAGCCAGGTCTAATTATGAATTTATGTTAGGTGTTTATTAAACTTCCGCTAAGTCGTTAACAAATACTCTTCCGTAAAATTCTGGTCTGATCATCTTCTTAGCATATCTCGTTAATAGACCTTTTCTTGGTGTGAAAGTGTCTGGATCGTATACTAGTGGAGTCATGATCAATGGAATGTATGGAGCAAATACAGCACCAGTTTCTAAGAACTGAGAACCTCTATATCCCATTAATATAACGTTTTCAGTCATATAAGGGTTTTTGTATACTTCATATCTACTATTCATTTGACCCATTTTCTGGATACCGAAAGCAAATTTTCCTTTTGATGCATCACCATCAGCACTTGAAGCAAATCCTGGGATTGATTCAATGATAGTAGCAACTGAAGGAGAAATAATCATAAAGTTTGCACCACCTCTAAGAGTTTTCTGGTGAATCTTGTTAGATACTTTCTGTAATTTAGTTCCTAAAGTTTGGAACCATTGTCCTTGTGTGTTGTAGAAACCACCTGAACCAGCACCTGATTCAACCCATGCAGTTCTTGTAGCATTAAGGTTAACATTTGATTTTGCACTCCAGTACTCATCAGCAGCTGATGCATCTGAAATTAACATATCAAGGATTTCAAGATCAATTTCTAATGAAATGTACTCACTCATGATAGATGTTAATTCTGCTTCAGCATCTAGTGCTTGATATGCATTTAAATCTTGAGCGAATTCAGGAGTCCATTGTGCTTTTAACTTTCTAGTTTTAGCAACAATTGCTTCTGATTTCATTTTTACATCGATTGAAGGGATTGCTAATGCGTCAGCAGCAGTAGATTCAGCATTTGGTCTACCTGCACCTGCAGCATCTTCGAAATCACCTCTTTCATTATCAGTTGGTTGTACGTTGTATCTTAATACTACTGTATCATTATCAGCAATAATACCTGGAGCACCTACGGCACCTGATTGAACAAAATATACTCTATCTGCACCTGCATCATACTCAGTATACTGAGGTAATACTAAAGCACCTGAAGCATCGTTAAAAGTACCATCAGCAGAAGCAGAAGCTAAAGCAAAAGCTCTAACACCTTTTTCATCTACTCTAAGACCAGATACATCAACAGATATAGTTTGTAAAGTTCCAGCAGCAACTGAAGCAGATAATTCTGCATCATAGTGAACTGATTCCCATGAAGTCGTAGAATGTACTACTTGAGCATTAGTTAATGATTGTGAGAATTGGTTAATTGAATAACCGAATCTACCAGCACCATATAAACCATCAGATGGAGCAGCTCCATTTGCTGGGTTAGTATTACCGTACATAGAAGCTGGGCTTGTATATACATCGCCTGGTCCACCAAATCTATTTGATTTTTCTTGACCGTATTGGAAATCTAGGAAAAATACTAGACCTGAAGGAAGGTTCATTGGTTGAACAGAAACAAATTCTTTTGCAGCAATTTGTCCAAATACTTTTCTTACCAATGGAAGAGCAACACCAGCCCACTGAGCACCTTGCCCTGCAGAAAATGTAGCACCACCTTGGTTAGTAGATGATTGTTCAACAACGAGTTGTTTAGCTTGGTTTTCAAGAATCATACTCATGTTGTTCTTGTTAACTTCACTACCCATTCCTTCTAATAGTCCTGTTTT
>ENA-OSIY01001277-OSIY01001277.1-marine-metagenome-genome-assembly--contig:-NODE-1277-length-13607-cov-9.332890_pt1 | contig 13607 bp, 10 predicted proteins | sample MGYA00237884_ERZ534233 | MGnify/ENA primary metagenome ERZ534233 (study PRJEB26412, sample SAMN06343840) | marine metagenome | isolation source: estuarine water | place: USA: Columbia River Estuary... | reverse complement strand
CCACATCAATGGTTTAGGATATGAGGATGGACGTATCTTGGTTACATCACACGGATTTATGCCAGGTAGAGAAGATGTTGAAGAGAAGAAATCTATCGAGGAGTATAAAAAAGAAAGTGGTGATTACATCAGTAAGATGTTAGGTGTTAATGTTACAGACATCGCAGATGTGGAAGTTGTAACAGAAGAAAGTGATTTATAAATTATTTTAAATGTCGGTTTTACTTGTTGATGGAGACAATCTACTCACAATTGGTTTTTACGGTGTCAAAAATGCTTTTCATAAAGGACAACATGTTGGGGGAATATATCATTTCCTTAATACTCTTAGGAGAGCGTTTGAGTACTACCATTTAGATAAGATTGTAGTATTTTGGGATGGACACGAAGGTTCACAAAACCGAAAGAAAATCTACATTCATTACAAGGAAAACCGACGTTCAAGATTAAGGTCAGAAGAAGAATTACAATCTTATCTCTCCCAAAGAGATAGAGTAAAACAATATCTTGAAGAATTATATGTAAGACAGGGTGAATATGAATTTTGTGAAACAGATGATAACATTGCTTATTACACACAAAATTCGCCAGATGAAAATAAAATAATTTATTCTTCAGACGGAGACCTCACCCAATTGGTTTCAGAAAACACACAAATTTACAATCCGTCTCACGGAAAGTTATACAAACAAAATGATACGATAGTTTATGACAAAGAAGACATCTTAATTGAAAACGTTAGGTTGGTTAAGATGATATGTGGTGATTCATCAGACAACATTGCAGGAATTAAAGGAATGGGTATTAAGAGATTTCTATCTTTTTTCCCTGAACTTAGAACCGAATCAATCTCAGTTCAACAAGTTAAAGAAAGGAGTGAACTTCTTTTTGAACGAGACAAACACAACAAATTAATTACAAATTTACTAACTGGTGTTACTAAACACGGAGTATTTGGGGAAGAGTTCTTTGACGTAAACAATCGTATCGTGAGTTTGGATGAACCTTTTTTAAGTGATGAGGCGAAAGAAAACATTGACCTTCTAATAAACGAGTCATTAGACCAAGAAGGGAGATCTTATAAAAACGCGATGAAAATGATGATGGACGATGGACTGTTTAATATGTTACCAAAATCGGATGATGCATGGACAAAATTCTTAAATCCATTTTTACGTTTAACAAGAAAAGAAAAAAATAAAATAAAAACAAAAACAATTAAAGTAAAAACCAATGAGTAGAGATTACCAAAACCAAGACAATATTACGAAATTTGAATTTCTTTTGTCTTTAGAAGGACACATTGTGTGTCAAAGATTTTTTAACGTGAGAGACCACGTTGACCAAGCTAGACGTTCTATGGAACTTCACTATTACATAAAAAATATTTGTGAGGATATTTCACACGATTTAAAAATAAAAAGTTCTAACTACCTATGTGAGAATCAAAACTATATCCTCAATATGGACTCTGTGGAAAGTGACGAAACTAAAGAGAAAGAACATTTTTTAATGGAAATTAAGTTGGGGGACGATATATTTATTCAAAGGATATTCCCCGCATATTATTACCATCCTAAAGTAAGATATACGGTAGACATTCGTCCGAGATTGAAAACAATTTTGTCAGATTTAACTGACATTTTATCAACCGAAGAATTAGAGACGAAATATCTACAACACGAGCTATAATTTAAAACATATATAAAAACAAAACATGGAAGAAAGGAATTTTGGGTATTTGGGATTTTCGTTTCAACAGTCCCTAATAAAAGCGATTATTGAAGATAAGAAATATGGTGAGACCATTATTGATGTATTAGAAAGTAAATTTTTTGACAACAGTTCATTTAAGTTTATTATGGAAAATACAAAGGAATTATATAAAGCATATAATAAAATTCCTGATTACAATACACTAGCACAGAAAATCATGGCTGAAGGTGGAAATAAAGATTCTTCTAAAGTACACGTGGACACATTGGAAGCAATTAAAAATAATGAATCACAAATTGAATATGTAAAAGATACTGCACTTAATTTCTGTAAACAACAAAACTTGAAAAGAGAATTAAAAAGTGTACAGAGTATTATTGAAAGTGGTGAATTTGAAGCGTATAATAAGATTGAAGAAATTATCCAAAAAGCATTACAAGTTGGTATTTCTAACGATGAAACAACTGATGTATTCCACGATATCGATGGAGCTTTAGAACAGGACTTTAGACACCCATTACCGACAGGTATTGTGGGAATTGACAACTTACTTAAGGGTGGGTTGGGGATAGGAGAATTAGGTATTGTACTTGCACCAACTGGTACTGGTAAAACTACCTTACTTACCAAGTTTGCAAATACTGCATATAACTTAGGATATAACGTCGTTCAAATATTTTTTGAAGATAATCCGGGTAACATTAAAAGAAAACACTACACGATTTGGTCAGAAATTGCACCTGACCAACAACCTGAATTTAGAGATACGGTTAAAGAGAAAGTTGAAGAAGCACAATCAAGATCAAAAGGAAGTTTGAAATTGTTAAAATTAGCAAGCGATAATGTAACTGTTTCTGAAATTAAAAATAAAATCAGAAAAATGAATTCAGATGGAATTAAAGTGGATTTATTAGTGTTAGACTATGTTGATTGTATTTCATCTGATAAATCAACAAATGGTGAAGAATGGAAAGGTGAAGGTTCAGTTATGAGAAGTTTGGAATCTATGACAGGTGAGTTTGGAATGGCAATATGGACTGCGACACAAGGTAACCGTGAATCTATTTCAAGTGAAGTTGTAACAGGTGACCAAATGGGAGGTTCAATTAAAAAGGCACAAATTGCTCACGTTATAATATCTATTGGTAAAACATTAGAACAAAAGGAACATAACTTGGCAACACTTACATTATTGAAATCACGTATTGGTAAAGATGGTGTAGTATTCCAAAATTGTAAATTTAATAATGAATTTTTAGTTATTGATACAGAATCACAAAATACTTTATTGGGTCATGAACAAAATGAGGCACAAAAAAGGGCGAACAGGGTTGCCGACGTTTATATAAAGGCACAAGAGAAGAAGACACAAATAATAATTAAATAAAAAAAATAAAGTTTAGAAATGCAGAAAGGTAAAAAATTTCTGAGTGACTTGAAGTTACACTCGGACTATTTCAAATGGTTGGAAGATAAAGGAAGATATGAAACATGGGAAGATGCATGTGAAAATATTATAGATGGACACAGAAAAAAATATGTGAACTATAAAAAAACGGTGGAACCGTATTTGGAGTCGGCATTAGAAAGTATGAAAGATCAGGCGGTATTAGCATCACAAAGAAATTTACAATATAGATATGAACAAATAATGAAACACAATACGAGAATGTTTAACTGTACATCAGGACACATTGCTCGTAATAGAGTATTCCAAGAGATATTTTATCTTGCCTTATCTGGTTGTGGGTTCGGTGGAGGACTATCAATTCCATTTGTTAATAACTTAAGTAAAATTCAAAAAAGAACTTTAGGTACTAAAACATATGTAATTGAAGATAGTATTGAAGGATGGGCAAATTCATTAGGAGTTATTATGTCGTCATATTTTGTTGATGAACAACCTTTCCCTGAATTTGCAGGATATGAAGTAAAATTTGATTATTCACAAATTAGAGAAAAGGGCGCATTCATTAGTGGTGGATTTAAAGCACCTGGCCCTGAAGGATTAAAACAATCTTTAGAAAAGATAGAAGCGTTAATTGAAAAGTGGTTAACTAATGAAGGAAATAAAATCAGACCAATTTTAGCGTTTGATATTATTTGTCATTCAGCGGATGCCGTATTATCGGGTGGTGTTAGACGTTCAGCATTGAATATGATTGTTGACCCTAATGATGATGAGATGATTCATGCTAAGACAGGTAATTGGAGGATGGAAAATCCACAAAGAGGTCGTAGTAATAACTCAGTATTATTATTAAGAAGTGAAGTTAAAAAAGAACAATTTAATTACTTGGTACAACTTAATGATGGTGCTAATGATATTGGATTTGTATTTGCAAATAGTTGGTTTGATATGTTTAACCCATGTTTTGAAATCTTAAAAATACCTGTATTAGATACTGTAGATTTTTCTAAAATCAAATATAAAGATGTTGAAGAATACGTTAAAAACAATAAAGAAAAATTTGGCATCCAAGGTTGTAACTTAACAGAAATTAATGCGGAGAAGGCAACTACAAAAGATAAATTTTTAAAGGCTTGTAAAGACGCATCTATCTTAGGCACATTACAAGCGGGATATACAAGTTTTCCTTACTTAGGTGAAACAAGTAGAAAGATTTTTGAAAGAGAGGCTTTATTGGGTGTTAGTATCACAGGTTGGATGAACAATCCAAAATTATTCAACGCAGAATTATTAGAAGAAGGTGCTCAAATGGTAAAAGATACAAATAAAGAAGTCGCTGCGGTAATTGGTATTAACCAAGCTGCAAGAACTACTTGTGTTAAACCTTCAGGTAATGCATCAGTTGTATTAGGAACTGCTTCGGGTATTCATCCTGAACACTCTGAAAAGTATTTCCGTATTATGCAATTGAATAAAGAAAGTAACACAGCAAATTGGTTAGTTGATAATATGGGATTCTTATTGGAAGAGAGTGTATGGTCGTCAACTAAAAGTGATTACGTTGTTTTTGTTCCTGTTGAAAATCCAAAAGTTGGGTTATTCAAAAAAGATATGAAAGGAATTAAACATCTTGAATTAATTAAATTAGTTCAACAACATTGGGTAAACGCTGGAACTAATCACGAATTATGTGCTTACAAAGGAGTTAATCATAATACATCTTGTACCGTTATTATAGATGACAAAGACGCAATTGTTGATTACATTTGGGAAGAAAGAGATTTCTTCACAGCGGTAAGTTTCATGTCAGATTATGGAGATAAAGATTTTAACCAAGCACCATTCACTTCAGTATTGAATTTAGAAGACATTATTGAACAATATGGTAAAGGTTCAATTTTAGCTTCAGGTTTAATTATTGATGGATTACATTACTTCAATCAAAACTTATGGTTGGCTTGTGATACATTACTTGACAGAAGTATTCAATTAACTGGAACTAGAGAACAAGTTTTATTAAAAGAATATTGGTTATCAAGAGCCAAAAAGTTTGCTAAAAATTACTTTAAGAATGATATGAAGAAAATGGTTTATTGTTTAAAAGACGTTCATTTATTTTATAAGTGGGAAACCGTTACCCGTCAATTCAAAGAAGTTAATTTTGGTGAAATTTTAAATAAACCTCAATATAAAGATATTAGTGACTTTGCAGCTCAAGCCTGTAGTGGAACTGATGGTTCTTGCGATATAACAAGAATTAATTAATGATAGAAGGGGTAGATTATTACATAGATGAGAAGTCAGGGCTAATGGTTCTGACTTCTCTTTTTTTATTAAATAGAGGATACTGTTGTGGTAACGGATGTTCGGGATGCCCCTACCTACCCGCACATCAAAAGGGAAATACAAAAATAAAAGAAGATACATAACCATTTTCGTATTGTTTATATTTATTGAATATGGCAGCAACCTACGGAATTGATTTCCCATTTAGGGATAGTTTAGAAGGAAAGTTTTTAAAGATGACTGGAACTCCCGAAAGAGAGATTAGAGCGGATTTAATACACCTCCTATTGACAAAGAAGGGTAGTAGATATTATTTACCTGATTTTGGTACTAGATTGTATCAATACATCTTTGACCAAAATGATGCTGTTACATTCGGTTTAATTGAAAGTGAAATTCGTGATTCAGTAAAAAAATATATTCCTAATTTGGATTTAACTTCAATAATAGTGGTTTCAGCAGAAGACGACCCAGACCAAATTGTATCACCACAAGAAAATGAAGATAATAGACTTTTTAGGGTTTCAGGTTATTCTGAAAAACCACATACTGCTGTAGTTAAAATTGAATATACAGTAAATAACGGGGCATTTACGTCTTCGGATTTTATAATACTAAACATTTAAGATGAGTAAAAAAATATCATACGCAACAAGAGATTTTGCGGGTTTAAGGGAAGAGTTAGTAAATCTAACAACACAATATTATCCTGACTTGGTTAAGAATACCAACGACGCATCAATATTTTCAGTATTATTAGATTTAAATGCTGCGGTTGCAGATAACTTACACTTCCATATAGATAGAGTTTGGCAAGAAACAATGTTAGATTTTGCTCAACAAAGACAATCGTTATTTCATATTGCAAAAACTTATGGTATGAAAATACCATGTAAAAGACCTTCAGTTGCGTTATGTGACTTTTCAATGAATGTTCCGGTTAGAGGTGATAAGGAAGATGAAAGATATTTGGGAATTATGAGATCAGGAACACAAGTATCGGGAGGAGGACAAATTTTTGAAACCGTAGAGGACGTAGATTTTTCAGATCCATTTAATAGTAAGGGTGAACCAAATAGATTAAAAATACCAAATTTTAACGCTAATAATCAATTAGTGTCATATACAATCACAAAAAGAGAGGCGGTAGTTAATGGTGTTACAAGAATCTATAGAAGAGTGATTACTTCATTAGACCAAAAACCATTTTTAAAATTATATTTACCCGAACAAGATGTGTTAGGTGTTAGTAGTATCATACATAAAGATGGTACTAACTTCGGAGCCAACCCAACTTCAAATGAATTTAGTGATTTAACGAATAAATGGTATGAAGTTAAAAGTTTGGTACAAGATAAAGTTTTCGTACCAGACCCAACCGCAGTATCAGATAAAAATAATTTTAAAGCGGGAACCAATAAAACCGTTACAAATAAATTCATAACTGAATATACACCAGAAGGATATTTTTCAGTTACATTCGGTTCAGGTAATGTTGACCCATTAGATAATTTAGACAGCCATATGAACGGTACAATGAAAGTTAACCTTTCAACCTATCTTAATAATATGTCATTGGGAGCAATACCAAAATCAAGTACAACCTTATTCATAAAATACAGAGTTGGTGGAGGAAAAGATTCCAATTTAGGTGTGAATGTTATTACGAGTATTGATAATATGGAATTGGACGTTAATGGACCACAATCTACAATTAACACACAAGTGACTCAATCTATGAGAGTTACAAATATAACACCTGCTGTTGGTGGGGCAGACCAACCAACAATTGAAGAATTAAGAAACATGATTTCTTTTAACTTTGCAGCACAAAATAGAGCGGTAACATTGAACGATTATAAATCAATAATTGAGTTGATGCCTGCAACATTCGGAGCACCAGCAAAAGTGAATGTCATTGAAGAAGATAATAAGGTAAAAATTAAAATTTTATCTTACGATGATAGTGGTAATTTATCTGACACAGTTTCAAACACATTAAAAAGTAATATTATAGAATATCTTTCTGAATATAGAATGATAAATGACTACATTGATATTGCAAGTGGGGAAGTTATTGACTTATCATTGGAAATGGATATTATCATTGATAAAAATGAAAACCCAACAGATGTCATTAAAACAGCAATTAATGATACTACAGATTTCTTTGACATTTCCAAAAGAAAAATGGGTGACCCGTTATTTGTTGGAGATTTAATTAGATATATTGGTCAAATACCTGGAGTAGTGAATGTAATTGATATCAGAGCATACAATAAGATTGGTGGGTTATATTCATCATCGGAAACTGCAATGGCATATAAAGACACTTTAACTAAAGAAATATTACAGTCAGATATGACCATTTTTATGAAGTCCAATCAAATATTCCAAATAAGGTTTCCTAATACAGATATTAGGGTGAGAACCAAAACATTAGGAACGACTACATATTAAAATGTTTTTTGTTTATAATAGTAGAAAATCTCCTTTTTTCTATTTATTAAAAGAATGATACAGAAGCATAGAATATCCACAAACATTGGGAAGGACCAAATAGTCAATCTTGAATTAAAACAAGATTTTGATTTTTTGGAAGTTCTATCGTTAAGATTCACTCAAAAGGATGTTTATTCATCTATGTGTTCGGATTATGGCGTCGTATGTGGTCGTATTTCAGTTAATAATGGTTTAGGTGTACCAAACGCCAGAGTATCGTTATTCGTTCCACAATTAGAAATTCATTCAAATGACCCAGTTATATCTGCGTTATATCCCTATACTGAAATTGGGGACAAAGATAGTAACAATTATAGATACAATTTGTTACCATCAAGAAAACAACATGGCGGACATGAACCAACCGGTACATTCTTTGACCAAGAAGATATTTTAACAAGAGAAGAAGTTTTAGAGGTGTATGAAACTTATTATTCATATACAGTTAAAACAAATAGTTCTGGTGATTTTATGATTTGGGGAGTTCCATTAGGACAACAAACAATTCACGTTGATGTTGATTTATCTGATATTGGTTGTTTCTCTTTAAGACCTTACGATTTCATGAGACAAGGTGATGGAGTGGATAAATTTAAAAACAAATACACATTTAAGGCGTCCGAAGATTTAAGTACATTACCACAAATTGTTTCATTTGATAAAACGATTGAAGTTTTTCCTTTTTGGGGTAATGATGATTTTTGTGAAATTGGTTTAACAAGAACTGATTTTGATTTATCGGAGAAAGGAATTAATATAACACCAACAGCATTTATTATTGGTGGAATATATGGTGACAATGGTAAAAGTGCAGTTAATAAAAACTGTAGACCCAAAAAGAAAATGGGTAGAAAATGTGATTTGGTTGCCAAATCTGGAACGATTGAAGCAATTAGATTCACCTCAAAAAAAGATGTAAATAATAGACCAATATTAGAAGAGGTTAATTTAGAAGAAGATATACCTGATGACGGTGGATTTGTATTTCCAATTGAAATGAATATGGATTATGTCTATACAAATGAATTTGGAGAAAATGAAATTACTAATGACCCAAATAAAGGTGTACCAACTTCCGCGTGTTATCGTTTTAGAATCGACATGAACGATAATGATTTAAGTAGAGCAAGAGTTAACGCCGATTACTTAATTCCAAATATTAGAGAGTTTAATTCATCGGAAAGTGAAATAGACGCGTCATATTACTTTGGAACACAATGGAGTGGATATCCAACAAATGCCGTTAGTACCAATTCTAACTATGGAATTTTATATAGTGAAATGGGGGAATATTACCCACGAGATTATTTTTATAGATTCAATTATAATAAAGTATATACTGTATCATCATTTCATAGTAATTACCAAATTGGTGGAAATTTTGCAAACATAAATGAATTACATCCCTCAGAAGAAGAAGATTGTGGAGATAAATTAACACCACCATCAAATTTTGGATTTAGAAATTATACATTTACGTTATTGATTGCGGATTTTTTATTGTCGCTTGATTATGTTATTAAATTTTTAACATTACAATTTTTAAATTTTGCAACATTTATTTTTAGTTGGTTTGCTGAGGCAATAATAAGTGTTGGAGGTTCAGGATATCGTTTTTTAAGAGAAAATGTAACAGAATTTCAAATCAACAATCAAATTGCATTAAGTTTAATAAATTATCCTGAATGTGTTGAATGTTCAGATGAAAATAACATTATTGGTGGTGGTCAAACAGGATTCACAATTAATTATTTTAGTGGTGGATGTAGTTTATATGACACAGTTTATGACGAATCATTGGCAACTGGTTATTTTATCTTAAACACAGGTAATACAAATACGTTTACTGGTTGTGGAAGTAATTCTGCATTTTTACCGGCAAATCATCATAGACAATATGTTACAACATTAGTAGGATTAACGGGGTATACTTTATTATCTACCGCAATATATGGTGGACATAGACAAGGTGTTTCATTATCCGATTATAAAAATTCATACAATAATGGTGATTACCCAACCGACATTAGAAATTTTAGTTGTGGGCGTTACACTTACAATGGTGGTTTTGTAACTCAAAGTGCAAGAAGTGAATTTTATAATGGGGTTTTTTATATCGTTCCAGGGACTCAAACACCTATTAGATTAACTAAAGTTATTAACGAATATTATAGAAGAAAAAGAGTAGGAAAAATGTTCTGCGGAGGAATTGTTAATTACGCATTTTTAGATAATTGGTTATCAGGTTCATTATATTTTACACAATTTAAAGCTAAAAGAATAATTACCGCAATTAATCGTAATTCTGAAAACTTGGCGAACTATTGTAGAGATATTGCGCGATTAGTGATAGGACAAAAAAGATTATATTATCGTTCAGCACCAACTTCAAACGGAACGACATTTACACCTGATAATTTAAATAAACCAACAACATTTGTTGACTTAGGACCGAGAGATGAGTTTATTAAAGAAATTTGCATTGACCCAAAATTAGACCCAAACTGTTCAGTATCACGTTCAATTGGTGCAACATCATATCAAGATTTGGGTGAATTATTAGGATTAGCAATTAACTATAGAATGGATATTGCAAATACAAGTGGTAACTTGGATATGTTTTTCCAAAACGATGGATTTTCTAGTGGAGTAGGAATTTCAAATGTTTTAGATGGTGATATTTTACAACTGTTATCAATAAATAATGAAAGTGGAATTGAAGAGTTTGATTTACAAAATCCAAAATATCTTGGATATCAGTTTAATGTTTTAGATCCAGAAGAATATCCCCAAGTTTTTAAAAATGGTAATGCAAATTATGGTCCACTACCTATCACGTTAGAATTAGATGATGATGGACAAAGAATCAGGTCTTGTTTAAACGAACCTGGTAGATTAACTGAATCGTCACAAAAAGTACCGTTCTATTTATGGAATAAAAAAGGAACTGGATTTGGGTCATATAATAGTGATAAAAATAATCAATCGTGGGATTATGATTACGTTCAATCCCAACCACTACAAGGTATGACATATGGTTATAATTTGAATGGTGACACTTCAGACCCATATCTTTTATTACCAATAACATACACATTTAGTGGTTTAACTATAACTGGAAATGTTGAAATATCAGGAACAACTGTAGAGTTTGATGTCATATCTGATGTTGACGACCATACAGATACAAATTTTGATACACAATATCCGGGTTTTACTTATTTATATGTAACGGGAGGAACTGAAGATAATCCAACATCAGGTACGTTATATACAAGATATGGTAACTCTGGTACTTGGCAATCTACCGCTTGGACTAATACGACATTTACAATTAAAAGAACACAAGATTATTATAGTGGAAATAAACAAATACTTTCAACCCCATTTCAATTTTACTTTGGATTAAATGCGGGTAAAACTGGTATGGATAAATTTATTGACCTATTTGGTCCAAAGGGTGCGTTCCCGTCAGCTGAATAATGGAAAAGAAACAAATCATATTACCAAGTAAAAAATTCGCAAAGGCGGATGACCAAGAATTAGAATTAAAACTAAATCTTGATAATAGTGATACACTTATGCGAATAGGTGAAAGGGATATAATATTAGATATAGATGAACAATATTATAAAGAACGTAATGAAAGTATAAATTATAAAATCTATGGAAAATTAAAAATGGTTTTTAGAAATTTATATTCTGGTAGTACAGGTTCATATGAACCTTTAACGAAGAGTCTTTATTTAAATGGTGATGGTAGTGAAAATAATTTTGATGGATTTTTACCATACGATGAATTTGCATTTTTAAGAAGGGACGTTATAAGAGAAGTCATAGAACCATCATCAGTTTCTGGTAGTACATTAGGAGTATTTAATCCGACATTTACTTTAGTGGGATCAACTGGACACACAACAATAACACCAATATCGGCACCATATCAAAATTGGAATTTATATTTAAGTTATGTGTATAGTGGTGATAGTAATTTTAATATGGTTTATACGTTAACAGGTGGAACTAAAGTTAGTTTCACAGCTAAAGACGGTATTCCATTTAGGGTCGTGGATTATACCACATATTATGAATTAACATCACCAGTTGAACATGGAATGAGTGAAGGAGAACATATTGTATTATCAGGAGGAACATTAACGGGATTATCAAATTCAACTGGATCAACATTTTATATTAATACAATTGGTAATGAAACATATGATTCTAAAAAATATGTTATTAATATTATAAAATCACAAATAAAAACGGGAACAACATTATCGACAATTATGTTAGGTAAAAGATGTAAAGATTTTACAAATATAACTGGATCAACATCACAATATTATGTACATAAACATAAAACATTAACTGACACAGGTGGATATATAATGGATTCACTTGGATTTGAAAGTCCAGTGTTTGAAGATGAGAAAAAATTACTATTTGAAAATAGTGTAGGTACAAATGATGTTATAGTTGAAAGAAATAGAATGGAATCTGTTTTATATGATTTTAAGGAACCATTAAAATTAAGTGGATTAACAAATAATTTAGGATTTAGTCCAACAAATGTTTTTGTTACTGCAATTTTTAGAAATGGAAATGGGTATTTTAATTATCCACCGAAAGTTGGATATAAATTTAATTTTCATGATACGTGGATTGACCAACACTTTAGTGGAACCACATCAAATGAAATTGGAATTACGGGTACTACCATATTTACCGGTGCAACAACTGGTTTTACATTTACAGGTGGAACGGCATTACCAATTGGTTCCATATTGAATGGTGCATTTGTGGAATATAACCCGAAAGAAATGACCGAGAGAATTGTAAGTGAATCATTTCATAAAATCACAAATCCAATAACAATATTTAATCACGGACAAATATCAGGTTCAACGTACGCATCGTCAACAAATTTAGAAGGATTAATATACCAACCACATTATAGAATTAAATTAAGAGAATTATCACCATATACTGAAACGGCAAATACTAACGATATTTTTAACTTACCTGAAAATACAAAGTATGACCCATACGATAAAGTTTGGAGATGGAGAGATGTATATGACCATGGTTATGTAGATTCCGATGGATTTGGAACTGATTTTCCTTTTATGAATGGAAATCATTATGTTAAAGCGGACATTAATTTCTATTTAAGAAATGAAAGATATTATAAAAATAAATCAAATGGAATAATGAATTTTATGGATGTAAATAATAAAAATAGTAATTCAGATTGTTAACATGAAAATATTAAGAAAAGATACTGATTTAAATATATTATTAAATACTGAAACTGATTTTCAAACAAATCTCGGTTGGGAAGAAAACTTGAAAGAATTTGAAACTGAAATATTAAGTGATATTATTAATCCAATTGAAAATTATGAAACGGTTAGATATATTCATAAACCATATACATCTAGTGGAGTAACTCAAACCGATATTTGGTTTTATTTTTATTTTCAAAGTGGCGGAACATACGTTCAAGATTATACCCCACAAGGTATTAGTTCACAAGAAAATGAAAATATGTTAAAACAGGCGACCGAAAGTTTTTTTAGATTGGAGTTTTTTAAAACACCAGGAACCGTTTCGGGACTGTCTCTTATACACATCTGACGCTGCCGACGAATAGAGAGGTGTAGATCTCGGTGGTCGCCGTATCATTAAA
>ENA-OSIY01001274-OSIY01001274.1-marine-metagenome-genome-assembly--contig:-NODE-1274-length-13622-cov-5.751790_pt1 | contig 13622 bp, 31 predicted proteins | sample MGYA00237884_ERZ534233 | MGnify/ENA primary metagenome ERZ534233 (study PRJEB26412, sample SAMN06343840) | marine metagenome | isolation source: estuarine water | place: USA: Columbia River Estuary... | reverse complement strand
ATGACTTGTAGAGGTAGTAGATTTGCAGATGGAGCAGAACGAAATCCAAATGGTGAAGTGTTTATGAAGAACAGAGAAACTGATGAATGGTTAGCCCAAAATAAAAAATCAACAAAGGAATTTCTACGTAAGTGGGGACATTTTTGTAAACACGATACTTTGATGAAACCTATTGTACCACCTAAATATGATGTTGGGTTTATACTAAAAAATACTACTCCACAACTATTAGAGGCATTGGAACCTTGGTGTAGTACACTTTATACAGATGGTGACTATACAGCTTACCAAAAACAAGAATCATTACAAACATCTTTTGATTTAAGTGATAGAATAAAGCCTTACGATAATGACAAAAATAATGAAATATTAGTTAAAATAGATGGTTCTACATTTAGCCAACAAGACTTTAGTCTTATCCAACAACTAAGTGAAATCATCCACGATAGCGGACAACCAGGTAACTATAAACTGGGGAACCTCGAAATCTTAATACAAGGAATGACGGAACTCCAGGATAAGTTAATTATTTTGTAATATTTCCAAGAACTTGCGGGTATGTATGTTGTAATATAAAAAATATACAAATATGACAAAGTGTGTGAAATGTGATAGTGAGATTCACCCACTCCGCTTAAAAGTTCTACCTAATGTTAAAGTTTGTGTTGATTGTTCAACAGCAAAACCAAAACAGGGGGTTACTATACAACGTGGAGAAGGTGACCACACATATGAAGAAACAATTTTAATAGACTAAATGCCAGCAGCTAAAGACCTATCTAAAGAACAGATTGTAGCAGCTCAAAATAAAACGTTATCAAACAGAGCTGCAGCTCGTTATCTAAATATAAGTTATAACCACTACAAAAAGTGGGCTTCACTTTATAAAGATAGTGAAACGGGTGAAACTTTGTTTGAAAAACATAAAAATCAAGCTGGTAAGGGTATTCCTAAGTTTTTAACAAACGGAAAAAAAGATCCTGCTTTGATGGATATTATTGAAGGTAGAGTAGATCCATCTCACTTCAATGCTGATAAAATAAAATATAGGTTAATTACCGAAGGATACTTGGAAGAACAGTGCAGTCAGTGTGAGTTCAACGAGCGTCGTGTCCTCGATTATAAAATGCCGTTATTACTAAATTTCAAGGATAAAAACAAGAAAAACTACAGATTAGATAATATAGAGTTACTTTGCTATAACCACTATTTTTTATTTGTTGGTAATATCTTTACTGAAAAACAAATTGAAAATATCGAAGAACATAAAACAGTAAATGAAGGTGAAGTAAATTGGGAGGTGGATTCATATCACTTAGAACGCCTTAAGGAACTTGGTTTAGAAGATGATGACGATGAATACGATATAGTAGCTCGAAGATAACTTGTCCCCCACACCTCCAGTTATTATATTTATAACCATGGCTAAAAAGAGAACACGTAGAATAAAAAAAAATAAACACGATAAAATCGTTAAAGATTATAATTCTACAAAAGAAAAGCACTTGGAACGATTAGCTGATAAAATGCTTGAGAAGGACGAACAAAATAAACGTCTAAAAGAAAAACAAATTAATACAGATTTCTTAGAACTATTTTAATGGTTAAAACTTATTATATTAATTCCTATAATGATTGGGAAATCTTCCTCCAAGAACATGATTTAGAAATTTCTAAGTTAATAGTAGATTCAGCTTTAGATAATTTAGATTCTGGGAAAAGGTATATCCACGTTATTGATGTTGATGTTGAAGAGGATGATGCTGTTTTAGAAATAACCTTGGATACCCACGAGTTAGTTGATACATTGGAACTAAACTTAAAAATCCTAGAATACTACGAGGAATACGAGTATTGTATGAGAGTTAAAAACACAATTAATAAATTAGAATCAAATGGCTAAAATGTCTTCAAATGGAATGCAAACCGATTCCGCACGCAAAAAGAGACCAGGTGTACACTCTAAAAACAACACCTCAAAAAACAAACAAAGTAAAAGTTATAAAAAATTATATAAAGGACAAGGACGATGAGTAAGACAAGCGCAAAGCAACGTTACGTTGCATTTACAGAATGGCACAATTGGGCTAAAACAGTATACCCTTCATACCGTACTAAGAAGAAAAAAGTAGCCCAACCACGATTTAGTGAGTATGGAAAGTAGTTTTACTACATACCAAATATTACAAATGATGAGTGATGATGATTTTGCCTATTTGGCAGATTACAATCCAGAATCGATAGATAATATGTGTATTAGTTTAACTATTGAATTACTTGAAAGTAAAAATTATAAACCTGATTAATTATGAATAACGATTTCCAAGGAAATAACTTTGTTCCTAGTAATGAAAATTTCCAGCAACAACCACAAGCTCAGTCTAATATGTGGCCTCAAAGTCAAAACTTAACTAATCAATTTAGTAACCCAGCTTCACGTCAGTTGCAATCTGAACATAATAACCAATCCTTAAGTGATGCTCAAGTAGGTTTAGAAGCTCATTTTGCCACACCTACAGGGTTTGGTTATAATAGGGAGTTAGCAACACATTATTTACCTATCATCAAAAATATCTTAGATGAACAGGCAAATACTGAGTTCTTTTGGAAGGGTAAAACAACCCATAATCAATCTGACTTTAAGTTAGCTGATCATCCTGAGATGGGATTATTAAAAGATTTTGTATGGAATGTGAGTAGACAATACCTCCAACAGTGTGGTTTTGATCCCAATCATCTTAAAGGTGATATTTTCCTTATAGCAAACGCTTTGGAAAAAGATTCATTCCATAAGTCACATTATCACTATGATTGTGTACTTTCAGGTGTATATTATCTACAAGTTCCAGAGAGTAGTGCCCCACTGGAGTTTGAGGACCCAGTATTTGCTAGAAATCTAAACTACCTCCCAATAATCGATAATAATAATCCTTATACTTGGAAAACAACTTTCCTATACCCTGATACAGGATATTACACAGTATTCCCTAACTGGCATAGACACGCTGTTTTACCTAACGACAGTATGGATTCGAGGATAGCGATTTCCTGGAACATCTCATAACGAAATATTTGGAGCCCCGAAAGGGGCTTCGTATATTCACGGTGTTGAATAAGGCGAGAAGCCGCAAAATAAAGGTTATGTTTAAAGCAATGAGAATGAGTGAAGAGGATTACATGGGTTTCACTTGGTATGCAATTTTTAAAGATGGTGTAAGCACAGGTAAGCAATTTAATGCTTTTACTAGAGAGAGTGCTATTAGAATGTACAAACAAATCCACGAGTAAGAGTTATGCCTCTATTTGAATTTCATAATAAAACTCAATATGGTCAATTGCGTAAGCGTATTGTCCATAATGAATCATCTCAGTTTACAATCAAACCTGGATTTGGTAATTTTGTAGCGGTTCGCCCATTCAAATATATGTCAAAATCGCCATATACACCGGGTTTAACGCGCGTAAACGGTAAGCTGTATATGATACCCGACTGGGTAGAGGTATTGCCTGAAACCACAGTAAACGATATCAAAGCATTTGAGGAAGAGACTCGTGGTCGTAAAAAGGGTAGTAAAAAAGTTGATAACCCAACTGAATGGAGATTTGAATCAAAATCAGATCCAGGTAGTTTTTACCTTGTGAAACAGATTAGTGATTACAAAGTCAGTTGTACTTGTTCAGGTCAATATAGAGCGAAGGACAGAAAGTGTCGTCATATGAAGGAAGTAATGAAAGAACTAGGAATATGAGTAGAGGAGTCTCAAAAGTAATGCAAAAGCAATTTGATAAAGCTAAACTCGATTTTCCATTCGAGGGTGATTTATTTGAAATTCAAACCGAAGCAGGTAAATGGATACAAACCACCAGAGTTACATTTCGCAGTTATGATGGTCCCAGACGCATTACAAATTATGATACCGCATTAACGGTTGATCCTTTACGTATTCAAAGCGCTCATACTGAAAGTTATAAGCAAGAATATGAAGGTCCTATCTATTATTATGGAAGTAATCGCGAAGGTGGTTGGAGAGGCACTTTTAAGGTATTATATTCACAGGAGTTAGAGTTGGATGAGGTAAATAAAAAATACTATTAATATGGCTAAGGGTAGAATTAAGGAAAACGATACAGTATTAGATAATTGGGTAATCACCAGTTACCAATACCCATCAAAACCAGAGATAGGTGATAAATCAGTTTGGCATTTTGATCGTAGTAAAAACCCTAATGGTTGTTATAGAGTAGACCATACACCAGCTAAAGGTGAAAAGCAACCAAAAATTAAAGTAAGTAAAACACAAACTTATGGGGGTATGCCTGTTGCTATAGTGTTTAAAACATCTAAAAACGCAAACGCTAAAACCAAAATAAAAATTTGGAGAAACACAAATATTGATTATATTATTACTCAAGATAAACTCCCAGGTGTGCCTGATAAAGCAGTTATACTTGAGTTAGGAGTAGGTGAAAACCTTATTAAAACTTGGCAATCTAAGTATAACTTATAATATTTATAACATATAATAAAAATAAATTATGGGAACTCGTGCAACTATTGGTTATTTAAACCCAAACAATTCAATCACAACAACATATAATCATTACGATGGTTACCCTGAAGGTTTGGGTGTAGCATTAAAAAATCACTACGCCACAGACGAAAAAGCAAAAGAAATTGCTAATATGGGGTATGTTTCATATGTTGATGCTGAAACTGGTGAAATTGAAGCAAATAACAAATCAAGACCAGAAACCGTTGGTGGTGGTGATGATATAGTTTCTACATTACAATATTTTAAAGAACAAGCAAGTGAAGGCGATTATGCTTACCTTTGGGCTCCATCAGCCGGGGAATGGATGTTCGCACCAACAGCTATAAAAATGGAAGACTTTGTAGATTTATTTGCTTTAGGTATAGATTTCCAAGATGAAGACGATATGGCTGATTACGATTCAATAGATAGTATGGAAGAAGGATACGAAGCTAAGTGGAAAAAATTCATTACTGAAAACGATGATGCTACAGTTAGATTTGAAAAAATCCGTGACAATGCTTACCGCATGCTAAAACACGAAGATGGAAAGCAAGTAAATGCTTATGTAGATGCTCTAGAAAGACAAATTAAATTTAAACCATCAGACGCTGATGAAATAATCAACTATGATAAATCAGATTTCCAAGCTGACTTTGATGATTACGTGAGCGATAAAATGGATTCATAAAAAAAATATTACAATTAGTTTTTGAACATGGTAAATTTAGAAGATTTAAAACAATCGTTTTTAAACGAGTGGTCTAATATCCATCCTGATCTACTCACACATACCTTCCCTGATAAACACTATTCAGATATACAAGAAGATATAATAACACCACACCCACACGTAAGGTTAGTAACTCACTTTGCGGATACTGAAATCTTTTCCTATCTAATCCAGCAAGTAGAGGTTAAAAACAACCAATCTCAGGAGGAACTTAAATCTGATATGGAAGCTCTTAAGCAAAGGTGTGAGGATATAAATGAGACTATTAAAGATCTTAAACCTGAGGAACTTACAGCTAACCATATTCTCCCTTATATTGATCTTTACGCTCATCATATTATAACTCAGGGTTATGAAAAAAATGATAAAATCCGTTTCTTAACAAGGTTTGGGACACACCGTATCAATAGAGCAGATATGGATCTCCAAATGCTCCAAACTTTAGAAGATATGTATTTCCTTGATATGCATTTTGAAGATCCTGAAAGCGGTGGTTGCAGACCCAAGAACACCTGGCATAAAGTCATGACAAGTTGTTGGGCATTTATAGAAGGAGGATTTATAGAACACTCTAGATTTGTTATAGATACTTTAATGAATGTGACTGAAAAAGTTCAAAAACTCCAACCTCAAAACCGTATATTTGATTTATGGGATTTAATGGGTGAAAGTAAAGATAGAGATTATAGTAAACACCTACGATCAACTTATTCTGTTGCAGGACCTTTTTATGATGTTATAGGAGAAACAGATAAAGCTATTGAAGTATTTAAAAAATCCGTAGGTTTGTTTGAACAAATCGGTGGGTATACTGAACAAAATCGTGTAGTAGAACACGCTATTGAGTTATACAAGTGCCAACCTACAGAAGAAAATAAAACATCAGCCATAGATTTATTTATTAAAAATAAAAGCCGTGTTCCTCATGAAAATAATGAAAGTATAAGGGAATCAGGGGTTGTAGGTTTAATGATGCTCCAAGATATCTTTAAAGTAGTTATTCCTTAATCAAAAAACATCTTACTAAATATTTGGAAGCCCGAAAGGGCTTTCTTATATTTATGTATATGAAAAAGGTAGAGAAAATCATAGTAACACAAGAAGAGATCAGGATGGCAACACGTCCTAATATCTATCTCAATAAAAAGAAATACTCCCGCAAAAGTAAATCGCAGAATGCTTGGAGACGCGAGGAATAGTTCGTATATTTATGGTATAGAAATAAGGAAAAAAACAATAAAGGTTATGTTACAGTTAGATTTATTTGAAGGTGTTATTTTGAGTCAAGAGCAACAAGAAAAAGTTGCTAGATTTAAAGAAGATAAAAACAAAACTTCCAAAAACTCATCTTTAAAAAACCAACAAATCGAAGGTACTTTAATAGAAGCAGGTTTTGTTAAAGGTGTTGATTTCGAAAATACATTTGGAACTAAAGTAGTTACTAGAGATGTTGAGTTAGGTTATTCATTCAATGATACTAATTTTACAGCTCAAGATGTTACCTACACCAGCACATTCGGTGGTGTTAGTTTTTTAAGTAAGCGTTACGATAAAGAACAAGATAAAGTTGTTGATCGTAGTATTAATTACTTTAGTTTTGAAGGTGGTAAATTCGAATGTTCTAGTTTGACTGGTAATTACCGTAAAATCAAACCAACTACATTGCTTACTAAATTGCAAGAGCAACGTGCTAATGCTGAAATTATTATGGAGCATAAGCGCAGAACTAATTTTGCATTTGCTGATGCGATAGATGATTTGCGTGAGAAATTCCCAACAGCTAGTGTTTTCGCATTTGATGATTACGATCGTTACGGTAGAAATTACAACACTATCCAGCGTATTAAAGCTGAATTCCCAAATGGTAGCTACGTTACATTTAACGTTGGTTTAGATGGTGAATACCGAATGGCTGAAAAAAAAGATGCTGAGATGCGTAAAATGGATATGATGCAAACGTTAGAATTTTTCACAAATCAAAACAAATAAAATAAAAAAATAATATGGAGTTTATTTACACAGAAGGAACACTTGAGCGTGGATTTGAAAAATGTCGTGAGTTAATCAAACAAGGTAAGATGGATGAGGCACGTGATATTTGTGATTATTGTATTGGTGTTATTGGAACTGAGCGTTGGGAAAACGATGCTACAGCTGAAGATAGACTAGATAATGTTACTATTAAAGTGTGGCTCAAACGTTTTTGGGTTGATATTTTAGAAAATAATGACTTACTTTTAGCATGAGTTGGATAATTTATTACTTACTTATAGGTATTGGGTTTGATATTATATATTCTTTTATAGCCCGCATCTTAGAAAGTAAAAATATACTAAATAATTACGAGAGAGTAATCTCACTCGTGATTTGGCCAATCTCCCTTAGTATATTTATGTATCACTTTATTAAAGGATTAAAACAATGAATTGGAAATTATTTATAAGCGGGATGTTATTATTCCTATTAGGACAGACTCTTGCGTGGTATCAAACAAATGGGCAGTTTATATCTACTTGGATTAAGGAACATCCTATCTTAGTAGCTGCTATAGGAGGAATCCCAGTTGGGTATTCTTATATTTTAGGTACAACTTACCTAGTACAAGCATTTGATGGTGCAGTTTGGCCGTCACGATTACTTGGTTTTTCTATGGGTATACTTGCGTTTACAACGCTTACTTTAATCCACTTAAACGAAGCCATAACATTAAAAACTAGTATAGTACTTATGTTAGCATTAACAATTATTTTAATACAAGTATTATGGAAATAAAAATGATTTCTAGTTCTAGAGGTAAAGTAAAATCTGAAAAGTTAGTTAAACAAATTCAAGATTATTTAAATATCAAACCCAATTCTAAAGATGAAGGACATAAAAAAAGCATTTGATAGTTGGTATGTAATTGATGGAGATGAACACCTCAAAATGGGTTCATTTAGTGATGCTACTGCTTTAATGGAAGCAAGAGCACGTAATAGTAGAGGTAATCAACTTATACTAATGAGCGATAAAGAATATTCAACATATAGAAATAGAAAAACTAAACGAGGAAAAAAATCATGAAAAATTTACTAATAACATTAGCACTTGGACTTAGTTTAAGTGTAGCAGCTCAAGATAAACCACAAGGTGATATTAGAGCAACAAATATTGAGTCAACGGGTAATGAAATTACCCCTTCAAACAATCAAAGTAACACACCTGTAGTTACCCCATCTAACCCAGTTAGAAATAATACCCAAACCGAAGATATAGACTATCGAGACGAACAGCGTGAAAATGGTTATGATTACAGATCAAACATAGATAATGCGTATTATGGTCGTTATCCAGAACCGCTTACACGTAACGAAATGCGTTACAGACAAGGTCAACAATGTTTCACTGAGTTTGAACTAAACTTAAGACCCTTTACTTTGCTAAACGGGTATTATGGAGCAGGTCTCGAACTAAGTACATCCTGTAGAGCATCATTCTTATTTGATTTCAACTCTGGTTATAGTACTTTATTTGATCTACAAGCCACTTCAGGTATGGTAGGATTTAGATTTTACTCTAAAACAGGTATGGTTGGTAGATATGCAAGTGTAAGAGCTAGAGCAAGAAGTTATGAGAACGGAAGTTACTATGGTGGTAACTTAGCATTGACGGGTGGATACAAAGCCGACTGGGACGGTGTTACACTAGCAGGTGAAATAGGACTTGGGTATCAGGGAGCAGATGGTATTTACATAACCCTCCCAACTTGGGCAGTAACATTAGGATATAGATTATAGACATGGGTAGTTTAAAGTCAAAATACAAACGAGGACAATCAGAGTTAGTAGATACGTTATTAGAGAACGGAAGAACTACAGCTGTATTAGAGGTCAAGGTTTTGGAAACATCTAAGATCAAAGAACATTTGATTTACGAGTGTGTTTATCTTCACAACAGTAAACTAAAGACTACTCAGATTATTGCTAAGGATATTACTGATGCTATGGAGAGATTAGAACCATTTATAAACTCAGGAACCTCAAGTGCAGTAGTAAACTATATTCTAAAAAACGAAAACTATAAACTAGACAAATAAAATTTGGCTCCCCAAGATATTTTTCGTATATTCACGTATTAAATAAAGGTTATAAACTATGTTTACAGATTACAAAACACTTCCAGAGTTAAAGAAACATTTTAACGAGAAGAAACTACCTACCCCAAGTAAGATTTTTGCTGAGGTAGACAAAACATCAAAAGCATTTATTGCTATCTTAAAGGATAAGAATCATCCCCAAAGAGAAATAATCAAAAAGGCGATGAAAGATGGAACTCGAGCACATGTTGCTATTGAGAAGAATAAAGCATTCGAGAAGGATTTACTTAACGAGGCGGTATTAAACACTTTCCACTCAGATTTCTCTCCTATAATAGAAGAAACTTGGGCTAAAGAAAAAGGAGTTATGTCTTTAGGTTCTTATGCTGGTAAGTTTGATTCAACAGGGGTAATAGAAGGTGTTCCTACTATGGGATTATAAAAAAACTAACGTAAAGAAGTATAGATCTGGGATGAAAACTTACTTTAAGCAGTTAGCTGCTTACTTACAGGCTCATAACGAGATTTACGATACTAAAGTAGAACAAGTAGCTGTATTAAATATCTTTGGTAAAAAACCAGAGGAAGTAGGTTCTCAAATAATATTACTCTCATCAGATGAGTTAATACACTATACTGATTTATTCCAAGAAGATTTATCATCATATAACGAACTAATATTAAAGTCTTAGTGGAAATATTTGGCTACCCGAAATACCTTTCGTATATTCCCCACGTTGAATAAGTAAAAATAAGAGTTATGAAGACATTTAAAGACATTCAGTTCCACCCATCAATGGGGGGTAACTTAAAGAGTATTACTAGATTCGATAACGGATTTGAGTTAAGTGTCATTGCAGGTGAGTTTGCTTATAGTACACCTCGTGAGAATAACACAGACCCAGACTTCTTCTCAGCATTTGAGGTAGCAGTATATGATCATGATGGATATTTTACCAGAGAGTTTTTCCCTGAAGACCACGATGATGATGTTTTGGGATGGCAAGAGCGAGGTCAAATCAATGCTTTAATGTTATTAGTTCAAAATGCCTAAAAAACGTAAATTCAAAGTAAACGATAGGGTACTCTCCAAGGATTGGAGGGAATATAACCCATTCTATATTATATCTATTCTTGATTCAACTAGAATTGTAATCGCAAATGATAGAATTAGAGCAATAGTTAAACCAAGCGATTTAACATTAATAAGAGAACAAGATGAACATAACTCAGGAATCACTAGAGATGTCTAACAAACAAGCTAAATACGAAAACCGATACGGAGACGTTTACACATTCACTAAACAAGAGGATGGTAGTGTGTTATGGGAAGGTAACTTCGAGCATTGCAGATTTGGCTGGCCTAATGTCTACAAAGATGCTTATCAGCAGTATTGTAAAGATGTAGGTTCTCAGGGTGGTCATCCAATGCACATTGAAAGCTTTAAAGAGCAAGTACATGAGATGTTATACAACGAGAATGATGAGTATGTAGGCCCTGGACCTATATGTGCTCAGTATGGACACTTAGTCTACTCAGACACTAAGAATGTCAATATGGTTGATCCAAGCGGAGGTCCTTACCTCAGTACTCATACAAACTTAGGAGAACGTTTTGACAGTGAAGAGTTAAAAGGATTGTGTATCAGTTCATTCAAAAGAGTTGATACGGGATACTTGATTGAAACGTATGGAGAGTTTGACCATTTAAGAGAACGAACTGACGATTAACCTTTAGCATTAAAGAGAGATGAAGTGGCTAAAACGATTATTCACCAAAGCAGAGATTAGAGAGTTATCTTTCCATACGGGAACTGATGGAATGAAGAAGCATAGTGAGTTTATAGATTGGGTAAATGAAAGCGGTACTGAGATAATCAACTCATTCATTACCTACCATCAGTATGAACATTCACATAAACCACGCTACATAAATTATGTAGTTAAAATTAAGAAGTAAACTTTACCACTAAAGATTTGGAATCCTAAAATATAGTTCGTATATTTAAGTATAAGAAAAAAGATAAAGGTTATGAAAGTATTTAGAGTTTATTTTGACTGGAGTTATGAAGGTCCAGCTTTGGATAACATGAAATTATTCTTCAAAGAAGAAGATGCTCGTGAGTACGCTACTAAATTAGAAGCAGAGTATTCAGAGTACTCTGGTGAGGTAGCAATAGACGAAACGATAGTAGAGTAATTAAAGTCTCGTAGCTCAGTTGGTTAGAGCGCCCGCCTGATACGCGGAAGGTCACTGGTTCGAATCCAGTCGGGACTACAGAAAACCTTAACACCAAAGACAATGGGTAAATACTTAAAGCAAGGATTTGTAAGAAAGTTGGAATGGCAACTTGCAAGAGAAGAAATCTCCCACTCTAAAATGGTAGAGTTGATGGAAGAAGAATGCATCAAGAACTACAATCAGACCACCTACCAATTTCTTAATTGGTTGATTAAGCACTACGATACTGCAATCACTGAAGATGGGTTAATGTATTACGCAAATGCAGAGGGTAAAGAAGTATCCACTGCAGAGATTATAGAACATTATAATAGAGAGAAATGAGAGAGGGATTTATAGCATTTGCACTTATGCTTAGTTTAAGTGCAGTAGGTCAAGACAAACCTAACACCAGTTTAAATACAGAGATAGAATCAACAGGTAATCAGATACCACCGAGTAACAGTGAGAGTGATCCTGTAATTGTCTCACCTTCTAACCCAGTTAGAAATGAAACACCAGTAGGTGAGAATACAGATACGTATCAAAACTCAACTTACCGTGATTACGATTACAGATCAAACGTAGACAATGTTTACTATGGTCGTTATCAAGAACCACCTACACGTAATGAAATGCGTTACAGACAAGGTCAACAATGTTTCACTGAGTTTGAACTAAACTTAAGACCCTTTACTTTGCTAAACGGGTATTATGGAGCAGGTCTCGAACTAAGTACATCCTGTAGAGCATCATTCTTATTTGATTTCAACTCTGGTTATAGTACTTTATTTGATCTACAAGCCACTTCAGGTATGGTAGGATTTAGATTTTACTCTAAAACAGGTATGGTTGGTAGATATGCAAGTGTAAGAGCTAGAGCAAGAAGTTATGAGAACGGAAGTTACTATGGTGGTAACTTAGCATTGACGGGTGGATACAAAGCCGACTGGGACGGTGTTACACTAGCAGGTGAAATAGGACTTGGGTATCAGGGAGCAGATGGTATTTACATAACCCTCCCAACTTGGGCAGTAACATTAGGATATAGATTATAGACATGGGTAGTTTAAAGTCAAAATACAAACGAGGACAATCAGAGTTAGTAGATACGTTATTAGAGAACGGAAGAACTACAGCTGTATTAGAGGTCAAGGTTTTGGAAACATCTAAGATCAAAGAACATTTGATTTACGAGTGTGTTTATCTTCACAACAGTAAACTAAAGACTACTCAGATTATTGCTAAAGATATTACTGATGCGATGTCAAGGTTAGAACCTTTTATAAACTCAGGAACCTCAAGTGCAGTAGTAAACTATATTCTAAAAAATGAAAACTATAAATTAGATAAGTAATGAAGTTAGCACTAATCGCACATGATGGAAAGAAGGCATCAATGGTTGCCTTTGTAATGAAGAGAATGGATTTCTTCAAAAGAGATGATGTAGAGTTAGTAGGAACAGGTACCACTGGGACTATGGTTCAGAATGCTGGATTGAAAGTAGAGTTAGTAGCATCAGGTCCAATGGGTGGAGATGCTGAGATAGGAGCAATGGTAACAAGAGGTGAGATAGATGGAGTTATCTTTTTCAGAGATCCATTAGACAAACATCCACATGATGTAGATATTTCAATGTTGATGAGATTGTGTGATGTGCATGAAGTACCTTTAGCAACCAACTACAAGTCTGCTCATATTATGATGAAGTATTTCAAACAAAAGTAAGCATGGTAGATCTCATAGCTTTAGTATTAGTTGGAATCTTAGGAGCAATATCTTTTGTAGGAATGATCAAGTTATTTGAACACCTTGATGAAAGAGATAAAAATAACTGAAAAAAGTTAGTGAATTAGTTGGTAGCCTGAATAATAGTTCTTATTTTAAAGGTAAGTTAGAAAGATAGGTAAAAATAAAGGTTATGTTTAAGTTGACGCAGTACAGAAGATTAGAGATGGATAGTTTATTTAAGGGCTATGCTAATAGCTTTATCACTGATGACGAGCTAGATTATATGCTTGACATCACGTTAGGTGAGTTAGGTAGTACTGATGTTGAATT
>ENA-OSIY01001272-OSIY01001272.1-marine-metagenome-genome-assembly--contig:-NODE-1272-length-13626-cov-15.158757_pt1 | contig 13626 bp, 10 predicted proteins | sample MGYA00237884_ERZ534233 | MGnify/ENA primary metagenome ERZ534233 (study PRJEB26412, sample SAMN06343840) | marine metagenome | isolation source: estuarine water | place: USA: Columbia River Estuary... | reverse complement strand
GGTTTACCTCGTGTAACTGAATTATTTGAAGCGCGTAATCCAGGTAACCCTGCGATTGTGTGTGAGATTGATGGTATTGTTGCATTTGGTAATATCAAGCGTGGTAATAGAGAAATTGTTGTTGAATCTAAAGATGGCATGGTTAAGAAATACTTAGTACCATTAACGCGTCAAATTTTAGTACAAGACAGCGATTTCGTAAAAGCGGGTTCTCCATTATCTGACGGTCAAATTGCACCTGCTGATATTTTAGCCATCAGAGGTCCATTTGCTGTACAAGAATATGTGGTGAATGAAATTCAAGAGGTTTATCGTTTACAAGGGGTGAAAATTAATGATAAGCACATTGAAGTTATTGTTCGTCAAATGATGAAGAAAGTAGAAATCGTTGATGCGGGTGATACTAAATTCTTAGAGGAGGACTTAGAAGATCGTTATGACTTTATACAAGAAAACGATCGTATCTACGATAAGAAAGTAGTTACTGAAGCAGGCGATAGCGCAACATTAAAAGCGGGTCAAATAGTTACTTTACGTGAATTGAGAGAAGAAAATTCAATTTTACGTCGTGCAGATAAAAAAGTAGTAGAAGTGCGTGATGCAAAACCTGCAACTGCGCGTCCAGTATTATTAGGTATTACAAAAGCATCTTTGGGTGTTCAAAGCTGGATTTCTGCTGCATCATTCCAAGAAACGACTAAAGTATTAAGCCAAGCGGCAATACAAGGTAAAGTGGACTTAATGTTAGGCTTAAAAGAAAACGTAATTACAGGTCATCTAATCCCTGCAGGAACTGGTCAAAAAGAATTCGAGAAATTGATCGTAGGTAGCAAGGAAGAGTATGAAGTATTAGCCACTGCACGTGAAGCGATGAGCTTTGACGAAGAGGAATAATATTTAGTATAGATTTTTGTTAAAAGGTAGGAAGTAGCGATATTTCCTACCTTTTTTTATTTTTTATCCCTCCGTTTTTTCTTATTTTTATAGGGTAGGGCGATAATTAATTGCCGTATATTACATTAAACAAATTGAATAATGAAGTCAATCAACTGGGTAGTCAATGGGGTGTTAGCAATCGCTGTTATTGTATTGTATGTTTTGCATTTTAATAGTGCCAATATTCCAATTAAGTCAGCAGCATTAAATGGTGGTGGAACCAAAGTGGCTTATTTTGAAATTGATTCTATTCAAAATAGTTATGTCTTTTTTCAGGAAGTGAAATCATCCTTGCAAGTGAAGGATATGGAAAATGCAAAGCAGTTAGCAGGTTTGAAAAATGCCTTTGCTGAAAAATATCAAGCGCTACAAAAAAATGGTCGTTATTTATCACAAGCGGAAGTAGCTAATAGCCAACAAGAATTAGCACAGCTTGAAAAAAATTATACCAATAAGGAACAGCAATTATCACAGGAGTTGCAAGAGGAAAGTTTTAAAAGATTACAAGAGGTTAAAAAAAGAATTGAGCAATTTTTAGAAAAATATAATAAGAATAAGGAGTTCGCTTATATATTTTCAAGTAACCCTGATTTAATGTATTATAAGGATACGGCGTATGATATCACTTCGGATATTATTAAGGGGCTAAATTCGGAACATAAATCAAATAAATAATTTAAATAAATCCTTTCCAAATCAACGGGAAGGATTTTTAATTACACACACAATCAAAAATCATGTCAACAACAGAAACTTCGGAATTTAAACCAAGATTAGGCGCTTTAGATGCGACCATGATCGTGGCGGGTAGTATGATTGGGTCAGGTATTTTTATTGTAAGTGCGGATATTACCCGAAATGTAGGATCGGCTGGATGGTTGGTAGTGGCTTGGTTGTTGACTGGTTTTATGACCATTACTGCTGCGTTGAGTTATGGGGAGTTAAGTGCTATGTATCCAAAAGCAGGAGGGCAATATGTTTATTTACAAAAAGCATATAATCCGTTGGTAGGTTTTTTATATGGTTGGAGCTTTTTCTCAGTGATACAAACAGCAACTATTGCAGCAGTAGCTGTTGCCTTTAGTAAGTTTACTGCTTATTTAATACCTAGTGTAGGAGAAAGTAATATTATTGCTGATTTGGGATTTATTAAAATTTCAGCCGCGCAAGCTTTAGCTATTTGTTTAATTATATTTTTAACTTATACCAATACTAGAGGGGTGAAGGAGGGGAAAATAATTCAAAACACATTTACATTTACCAAATTGATTTCATTATTTGGATTAGTACTTGTTGGATTTTTATTTACCGAGCATAGTTATTGGAATGAAAACTGGATGCATGCTTTTAGTGCACAAACCAATGTGGTTACCACTGCTGTTGATGGCGCTGTGACCAATAGCTGGTTGCCAGTGGGGGGTACTGCTTTAATTGGTTTGATGTCGGCGGCGATGGTGGGATCAATTTTTAGTAGTGATTCATGGAATACCGTAACATTCATTGCAGGCGAAATTAAAAATCCACAACGCAATATTGGGTTAAGTTTGTTTTTAGGAACCTCGATTGTAACGCTTATTTATATTAGTACTAATTTAATGTACTTACATGTACTTCCATTAAATGAAATTGCCTTTGCGGAGAATGATCGTGTGGCAATTGCAGCTGCCAATAAAGTGATGGGTAATATTGGCACCATTGTTATTGCAGTGATGATTATGATTTCCACTTTTGGTTGTAATAATGGATTAATATTGACAGGGTCAAGGGTTTATTATACGATGGCCAAGGATGGCTTGTTTTTTAAGAAAACAGGCGAGTTAAATAAAAACGAAGTTCCTGCCTATGGTTTATGGATACAGGCTTTGGTGGCGTCTATATTATGTTTAAGTGGAAAATATGGCGACTTGTTAACTATGGTTTCATTTGTAGGGGTACTTTTTTATATCCTTACTATTATAGGCATATTTATACTAAGAAAAAAAGAACCCAATTTACCAAGACCTTATAAAGCCGTTGGTTATCCAGTTTTACCAATCATTTATATTATTATGGCCAGTGTATTTTGCGTTGGTTTGGTATATGCGCAACCTAAGTATTCATTATGGGGTTTGGGGATTACGCTTTTGGGGTTACCTTTGTATTATATCGCTTTAAGCAATAAAAAAAAGGCATCCTAGCATGATTACTGTTAATGATATCCAAAGTTTATTTAGTTCTTTTACCACAACAAAAATTGGGGTAGTCGGTGATATTATGTTGGATACCTATTGGTGGGGTGTAGTGGATCGTATTTCACCCGAAGCACCCGTTCCTGTCGTGTCATTACAACGTAAGGAAACTCGCGTTGGGGGTGCTGCAAACGTCGCTTTAAACTTGAGGGCCTTGGGTGCACCCACTACTTTGTTCTCCGTGATTGGAAAGGATGCAGAAGGCGCTGAATTAGACAGCTTATTAAATAAGGAAGGAATCAATACCTCCTATATACATAGCAGTGATACCAGAGTGACCACTAATAAAGTACGTATCATGGGACGCAATCAGCAAATGATGCGATTGGATCATGAGCATACCAATGATATTACTTCGGAGCAAGAAGCAGCTTTATTGAATAGTTTTTATAAATATGTAGATACGGAAAATCCTTCCTTAATCATTTTAGAAGATTACAATAAAGGGGTATTGACGCCTAATATTATTACCTCGGTGATTGATTATTGTAATGCAAAAGGAATACCAACAGCCGTTGATCCAAAACAAAAAAACTTTTTAGCGTACAAAAACTGCACCCTATTTAAACCAAATTTAAAAGAGGTAAAGGAGGGTTTAAAAATTTCTGTTGGGGATATCTCGGTTCAAAATTTGAATAAAGTGCATACTGCTTTAAATGAAAGTTTACAGAACGTAATTTCCTTTATTACTTTATCAGAGCATGGGGTATATTTTTCAGATGGTAAGGAGCAAAAATTAATTCCTACGCACATTCGTAATATATCGGATGTGAGTGGCGCAGGGGATACGGTTATTGCAGTGGCTTCACTAGTGTATGCTTCTTCAAAAAATATACTATTAGCGGCTGAAATTTCCAATATTGCAGGTGGTATGGTTTGTGAATTAGTAGGAACTGCACCTATTAATAAAAATGATTTAGCAGCGGAAGTCGCAAAGCTATTAACCAAATAGGAATTAAAATTGAAACAAGTATCAATCATGTATTCGAAAAAAATAGCTATAATAGTAGCTGGTGGTACAGGACAGCGCATGGGTTCGGTGGTGCCTAAGCAATTTTTAGAAATTGAAGGGAAGTCCATATTATTACATACGATTGATCAGTTTGTAAATGCATTTGATGATATCAGCTTAGTGGTGGTGTTGCCAGAAGGGTATATTGAAGAAGGGAAAAAATTACTAAACAATAGAACAAAAAATCCCATTCAGTTTATTGCTGGTGGTGAAACCCGATTTGAGTCGGTAAAGAATGGATTAACTACAGTCAAGGAAAAATGTATCGTATTTGTGCATGATGCCGTAAGGTGTTTATTGACCCCTGCATTAATTCAAAGATGTTATCAGCAAGCAGTTGAAAATGGTTCTGCCATCCCTGCTGTAAGTTCAACGGATACCGTTCGTATTTTGGAAAATGAAACACATCATTTGTTTGATCGTGAAAAAGTAATGCTGATACAAACGCCACAAACATTTCAATCTGAAGTTATATTAGCTGCTTTTAATCAAGCATACCAACCCAATTTTACCGATGAAGCCAATGTGGTGGAAGCGAGTGGGCAACCAGTGTATTTGGTAGATGGGGAGTTTGAAAATATCAAAATTACAAGACCCTTGGATTTGGCCATTGCGACGTATGTGCTCACGAAACGATTAGGGTAATTAGTAAGAATTATTCTGATTCCAAATCCTCTCTTGGTGCTAAATCCTGCGGCAAATGTGCGCTTATATTGGAAGTGCTCTTCCCAATCTTTTCTAAAATTTGATGCGCCACTTCCATAGCCAAGTAGCCATCCATCTCATTCACCACTGGTATTTCGTCATTTAAAATAGCATGAACAAAACTGCTAAGTTCTGCTTTAATGGCATTGCCTTGTTCAATTACAGGGTTGTTGATGGAAATGGTTTTGGTGCCTTGGTGTGTTTCAATATCAAATGAAAAAGCAGCAGTGTCATCAGGTTGCTGTAATTTAATAATTTCCGTGTTTTTTTCTAAAAAGTCAATGCCGATATAAGCATCTTTTTGGAACAATCTAATTTTGCGCATTTTTTTCATGCTAATTCTACTGCTGGTTAAATTAGCCACACAGCCATTGTTAAATTCAATACGCACGTTGGCAATATCAGGGGTGTCGGTTAAAACGGCAACACCACTTGCTGAAATACTTTTTACATCGCTTTTAACAATGCTTAAAATAATATCAATATCGTGAATCATTAAATCCAAAATCACACTTACTTCTGTGCCTCTCGGATTAAATTGTGCTAATCGGTGTACTTCAATAAAAAGTGGGTTTAAAGTCAAATCTTTTAAAGCAGTAAATGCAGGATTAAATCTTTCTACATGGCCCACTTGTAATTTTACATTGGCTTCCTTTACCATGTTTACGATTGTTTTTCCTTCTTCAATCGTATTGGCCATTGGCTTTTCAACAAAAACATTTTTGCCCATTTTAATTGCCATCTCACAAACAGGGAAATGCAAATGCGTAGGGGTAACCACATCAATGATATCGCATGCTGCAATCAGTGCTTCTTCATCCATGAATCTTTTAAGACCATATGTTTTTTCAACCTCATGTGCATGTTCGTTGCTGGGATCAAAAAAGCCAACCAATTCCACTTCGGGAATTTCCTTCCAATTATTTAGGTGATACTTACCCAAATGTCCCACTCCAAACACGCCCACTTTAAGCATAGCTTTTATTTATTAAGGGTAAAGTTACACTATAAGCCATTGAAATTGAATGCATTTAGTCCGTTGTGGAAAATTGGCAAAATGCTGTTAATTCCTGCTTCGGGAATCCAATATTTTACAAGTGCATTTACTATCTTTAATGAATTGCACAAAAGCTGTTTATGCATCCTAATATTCAACATTTATATGAAATTGCCAATAAGCCCACCCGAAAGGTGATTGGTTTAATGAGTGGTACTTCCTTGGATGGTTTGGATATTGCATTATGTACGATTACCGGTGCTGGAAAAGCAACTAAGGTAAAATTGGATGCATTTATAACGGTGCCTTATACGCCCGATTTGAAAGAAAAGTTGCTGACCGTATTTTCTAAAAAAACAGTGTCCTTAGAACAATTATGTGTACTTAATCCATGGTTGGCTTTACAACATGCAAGCATGGTTAATCATGCACTTCAACAATGGGGGGTGGATGCAGCTCAAGTTGATTTAATTGCAAGTCATGGTCAAACCATTTATCATGCACCCAAAAGTTTACATCCTAATGATGCATTTGGTCCCGCTTCATTGCAAATAGTCGACGGCGATCATATTGCTGTAGCCACTGGAATTATAACGGTAAGTGATTTTAGACAAAAACATATTGCCGCTGGAGGTGAGGGAGCACCATTGTCCTTATATGGCGATTATTTATTGTGTGCCCATGAAACTGAAAATAGAATTTTATTAAATATTGGAGGCATCGCTAATTTTACAATATTAAAGGCTGGTAGTAGTTTGGAGCAAGTGTTTTCATCTGATACGGGTCCAGGTAATACTTTAATGGATGCGTATACGCGAAAGTATTTTGAAGGATTGGCTTATGATAAGGATGGCATCATTGCAAAGTCAGGAAAAATTAATGAGCCTTTATTGCAATCATTAAAAAGCGATTCATTTTTTAGTGTCGCATTCCCTAAAACCATTGGGCCGGAATTATTTAATCTTGATTACATTATTCAAGCGCAAATGGCCTTGGGTACCATGTTATCCCATGAGGATGTGCTTGCTACTTTAAATATGTTTACAGCCCAAACCATTAGTGAGGCAATAAAAAAGGTAGTGGGGGATCAATATATTTATACCATGTATATCAGTGGCGGAGGGATGCACAATCATTTATTGATGGAACATCTAAAACAATTGCTTCCAAGTATTATAATAAAGTCATCCATGGAAATAGGCATATTGCCTGACGCGAAGGAGGCCATTTTATTTGCACTACTAGGGAATGAAGCAGTAGCAGGGACGTCACTATTGGCGGGAGGGAATGCTACAAAGGTAGCAACAACCATGGGAAAAATTAGTTTTCCTAATTAACCGTACTTAATAATTTGTGTTACTTATCTAATTAATCTCATTTTCTAAACTAACTGCTTCGATTGATTTTTTTACAGAGCCATGGGTTTTCAGCAGCTGTTCCGCTTTCGCAGTATCGTTAATTTTTAATTCATCCATGATCATCTTTACACCACGATCAAATAATTTTTGATTAGTCAATTGCATGTTGACCATTTTATTTCCTTTAATACGACCTAGCTTAATCATCACCGAAGTGGAGATCATATTCAATACCATTTTTTGTGCAGTGCCACTTTTCATTCTAGTACTTCCTGTAACAAATTCAGGTCCAACCACTACTTCAATGGGAAAATTAGCATGTGCTGAAATAGGGCTATTTGCATTGCAACTAATACTGCCTGTGATAATACCTTGTTCTTGACATTTTTTTAGTCCCCCAATCACATAAGGAGTGGTGCCGCTTGCCGCAATACCTACTACCACATCTAAATCACTTATTTTATATGCTTGTAAATCAATCCAAGCTTGCGCCATATCATCCTCTGCATTCTCAACTGCATGAAACATGGCTTTTTGGCCACCAGCAATAATACCTACTACCACATCTTCAGAAACACCAAAAGTAGGCGGGCATTCGCTCGCATCTACCATACCTAAGCGACCGCTGGTACCTGCGCCAATGTAAAATAAACGGCCGCCGTTTTGTAGTTTATTAGCAGCGGCATCAACAAGTAAAACGATTTGCGGAATTTGTTTTTCGACTTCAAAAGCAACTTTTTTATCTTCTGTATTTATATTTGAAACGATAGCCGCTGTGGTTGATTTTTCAATATCATGATATAAGGAGGATTCTTCCGTGGTTCTATTAAAATTACTAGGCATCTTTTGCTAATGTATTTAAAGCGTTTACAAATTGGTCAAGTTCATCCGTTGTAGTATAAACATTGGGGCATATCCGACAGCCAATGACATTTATATAATCAATGGCAACAGTAAAAATTTTAAATTCATTCATCAATCTAGTGGCTACAACACTTGGTTTAATTCCCACTATACCAACATTTGCAATGCCACAACATTTTGTTTGATCTACTGGTGTATTAATTATAATTTTTGGGTTATTACGTACTTTACTGGTCCAATAGTTTTGTAAATAACGCAATCTTGCTTCTTTCTTTTCGGCACCGATCATTTCATAATAATCTATGGAATCATTAATGGCAAGGTCGGTAGCAACAGGGTGGGTACCAATATGGTTTAAGCGTTTAATTTTATCTAATTGTTTTTCTCCATCCGCTAATAGTGGCCATAGGTTTTTAATTCTATTTTTGTTGATGTATAATATACCAGCACCTAAAGGACTGCTCAGCCACTTGTGCAATGATGCAGCGTAATAATCACATCCTAAATCATCAATACTGTATTGGAAATGTGCAAAAGCATGTGCGCCATCCACAAGCACTTGCACTCCTTTTGCATGTGCCATTGCACATATTTTTTTAATAGGTAAAATTTGACCTGTTATATTAATCATATGACATACCATCATCAATTTTGTTTTGGAAGTAATAGCGTTTTCGTAAATAGCTACAATTTCTTCATCATTAGCAGGATGATTAGGAACAGACACTTTAACATTTACAATTCCGTATCTATTTTTTACTTGTTCAAACATATCCAACATGGAACCATAATCTTGTATGGCCATTACGGCTTCGTCCCCTTTTTGCCAATCAAATCCACTTACAACTAAGTCAATAGATTCGGTTGCGTTTCGGGTAATGATCATTTCTTCTGCACTACACCCAGCTAGTTTAGCTAAACGTGCGGCTACTCTATCTTTATTATCCCACTGCACAGTTCGCATATAATAGGAACCTTGGTAATTCACCTGTCTAATATGTTCAATATATTTTTCTAAAATAGGTTGGGGTAAAAAATTATAATAGCCATTCTCTAAATTAATATAGTCAGGCTTTAATAAATATTGATTTCTGATACTTAGCCAAAAATCCTCCACCTTGGCCAAATCCTTTGCTGGTAAATAAGCATTTTCCTTAAAAGTTTGTGCTAATCCTGTTAAGCCAATCGGCGCTGCTAGGGTCGTTAATAAAACATCTTTAATAAACTGTCGCTTTTTCATTGGTTAAAATTTAATTCTAGTTTACGTCAATCGGGTTTCATGATCAAGAAAGGTGGGGTAGTACAAAAATACGGCTATATGACAATTTTGTCGCTCATTTTACAGTATTAATTCACTTAATTGGTAATGTTTTACGCTGTTAGCTAGTGGGAAAGGCATTCATTTTTGATTGCTAGTCAGTTAGTTATCCATTATTTGATGAAAATTGTAATTGGGACGGCCATTCAAGTAATTACTGAGCTTTGATGCGATGTTTTTGTTAAATTAGTACTATTATATCATTATAAAATTTGCCAAATGAAAAAAATACTTTTTAATGTATTAGTCTTTGTCTTTTCAATTCCCATGATCAGTTTTTCGCAAGAAGCGATTGACGCATCTGTTATGCAAAAAATTAGGGAGGAAGGATTAACGCGATCCAAGGTGATGGATATTGCATTTAACTTAACCGATAAGAATGGTAGTCGTTTAACGAATTCTGAAGGATATATGCGCGCAGCAAACTATGCGAAAGAAGCTTTAGGTGGATGGGGAATGGCAAATGCAGTCATTGATCCTTGGGGGGAATTTGGTAAAGGTTGGGATTTGCAAAAAATGTATTTAGCAATGACAGCGCCTTATTACAAACCTTTACTTGCTTATCCAAAAACTTGGACTGCAGGAACCAAAGGATTGAAAAAAGGGAATTTATTAGTAATTGCATTAAAGGATTCTGCTGCGTTAATGGAATATAAAGGAAAATTAAAAGGAAAACTAATCATCATTGATCAGTTAAGCGTCTATAAGCAAAGTTTTAAAGCGGATGCAGTTAGATATACGGATGAGGATCTTGCGAAAATGGCTGCTGCTAAGCCACAAGCGGGTGGTCGTGGTGGTCAAGCAATGGATACGGCTCAAATGCGCAGAATGAGAGATCAGTTTGCGCGCAGTGGTGGAGGATCTGCTATGCGCGTTTCAAACATGTTAAAAACAATGGCGATGGAAGAAGGTGCTATTGGAATGATATCAACAAGTACAAGAAACCATGATGGAACTATATTTTCACAAGGCGGCGGTGCATACAAAGGAACTGATCCAGAAAACTTTTTGGATATGGCTTTAGGGATTGAGGATTATAATACTTTATTAAGAATTGCAAAATCAGGTACCGATGTTGCTATTGAAGCCGACGTTAAAGTTAAGTTTCAAGACAAGGATTTACAAGGCTATAACGTAATAGCTGAAATTCCTGGAACAGATCCTACTTTAAAAGACGAAGTGGTGATGATTGGAGCGCATTTAGATTCATGGCAGGCAGGTACGGGTTCAACTGATAATGCAGCTGGATCATCAGTTATGATGGAAGTGATGCGTATTTTAAAAGCTATTGGTGTACAACCAAAACGCACTATTCGTATTGGATTATGGAGTGGGGAGGAGCAAGGTTTATTAGGTTCAAGAGGGTATGTTAAAAAAACATTTATGGATGCCAACGGCAAAACAAATAAGGCTCATGAGCAATTTTCAGCTTATTACAATATTGACAATGGAACAGGAAAAATCAGAGGCATTTACTTGCAAGGTAATGCAGCTTGTGCTGACATTTTTTCAAGTTGGTTCACACCCTTTCATGATTTAGGTGCTAAAACAATTACGATCAGTAATACAGGTGGCACTGATCACCAATCCTATGATGGTGTTGGCTTACCAGGATTCCAATTTATTCAAGATCCTATTGAATACGATACAAGAACCCATCATAGCAATATGGATGTGTATGATCATTTAATTGAAGATGATTTAAAACAAATGGCCACGATTGTTGCAGCTTTTGTTTATAACTCAGCGCAAAGAGATGCTAAATTGCCAAGGAAGGAAAAATAATTTATTTTTTTAAATTTTAATTGAATGGAAAATATTTATAAATTCATGCTTATGAACAAAAGTTATTGGAGTAAAGTGTTAGTTATTGGATTTTTTGTTTTTATGCAAATGACAGGTGCTGCTGAATTAAAGGCGCAGACCAGTAAAAATAGTTTGTATAAGCAAACCAGTGAAATGGCCGACATGATGATTCAGTATGATGCCGATAAAGGAAGTGTTATGCGGTTTTATGCGTCTAGTAGTTCACAAGAAAATAGGTTTAGTAGGCCTGATGCAGGTGGTGGCTATAATTCCCCAGAGCGTCGTCAGCGCTTTCTTGCATTGATTGCGGATTATCAAAAACAAATGTTGAAATTAGATTTTAATGCATTTGATATCAACGGCAAAGTGGATTATATTTTGTTTAAACGAAATTTAGAAGACCAAGCTTATCAATTAAATGAAGAGCAAGAAAAGTATGTAAAAATTGCCAAGTATTTTCCTTTTGAAAATCGAATATACGCTTTAGAAAAAGTGCGTCGACGCGGTTTGTCGGTGGTAGGGCAGGAAGTAGCTAAGGAGTTGAATGATTTGAATAAAGAAATCGTTAAATCAATTAGCGGAGTAAAAAAAATGGATAGTGTTGAGATGGTTCTTGCCGATTATGCAAGTGCATCCATAAGAGGTTTACAAAGTACTTTAAAAAATTATTATAGTTTTTATAATGGCTATGACCCGATGTTCACTTGGTGGGTGCCTAAAACATATACGGTTACAGATAGTTTATTAAATGTATACGCTTCAGCCATTCGTAGAAAAGGGAAATTGGTTTCCTATCAAAAAGATGATGGCAGTGGCATTATTGGCAAGCCTATTGGACAGGATGAGCTAGTCCGTCAATTAAAACTTGAATTTATTCCATATACCCCAGAGGAGTTAGTAGAAATTGCCAACAAAGAATTTGCTTGGTGCGATGCTGAATTATTAAAAGCAAGTCGAGAAATGGGATTTGGCGACAATTGGAAAGCCGCACAGGAAAAAGTAAAAAATTCCTATGTGCCACCAGGAAAGCAACCAGAAGCAATGTTTGAATTGTATAATCAATCCGTTGATTTTTTGAAAAAGTATGATTTGTTATCTATCCCACCCATTGCGGAGGAAACTTGGAATATGTATATGATGTCACCAGAGCGTCAATTGGTAAGCCCTTTCTTTTTAGGAGGTGAAACTTTAATGATTTCATATCCAACCAATACCATGGATTATGAGGATAAAATGATGAGTATGCGTGGCAATAATCCTGATTTTTCACGCGCAACCGTACACCATGAATTAATTGCAGGGCACCATCTACAAGGTTACATGTCCAACCGATACAAACCTTATCGTAATTTCCCAACGCCATTTTGGACAGAGGGTAATTCACTTTATTGGGAGTTATTGTTGTGGGATATGAAATTTCCACAAACACCTGAACATAGAATTGGTATGTTGTTTTGGCGCATGCATCGTTGCGCGCGTATTATGTTCTCACTTAACTATCATTTAGGCAAATGGACACCACAACAATGTATCGATTACCTAGTGGACCGTGTAGGGCATGAGCGTGCGAATGCGGAAGGGGAAGTGCGTCGATCATTTACTGGAAGTTATGGCCCTTTATATCAGTTGGCTTACATGGTGGGGGGGTTACAGTTTAATGCGTTAAAGAAAGAATTGATGGATGCCAAAAAAATGTCATTAAAACAATACCATGATGCAATTTTAAGAGAAAATAAAATGCCTATTGAACTACTACGTGCATTATTGATGAATCAACCTGTAACGAGAGATTTTCAAACGAATTGGCGTTTTTATAATAAATAATTTAATCTATTAAAAAAGGCCTTCCTCCGCTTGCGCTGAGGAAGGCCTTTTTAATGTTCAGAATCGCTACTTTATAGTTTAAAGCTGACGCTTTTTCCTAAGTATACGCCCTGAGGTAAATCAATAATAATCATTGTTTTATTATTTTTCTCATCTGGGTAGCAGGTAATTCCTGCTGCTTTTGTTTTGTATATATTAGGTAATGTAATTAAAATTCGGCTTAATTCCCTAGAAGGGTCAGCAACAGTTAATTCTTTCACTTTATTCCCATCCATTTTTAACATGGCCATACCTTGGCTATCCATTTTCACAGATTGACCTTTTTCAATTTCAACATCGCCTGATTTATAAAAGGCCAATTGAACAATGCCTAGTTTAGTTTGCTTTACGCCTTGGAGTTCAGCAGTGTTGGACAAAATTATAATATTGCGATTATTCCCACTCGTTTCTGATAACTGTTGTTCTGTCACATTAGGCACTACAATATATTGATAGGAGGGGCTTTTGTCCATTTTTCTTTTCCCATGAATATCGGTCTCGTTTATCTTGTCACCATGATTAAAATATAATTTGAATAT